>Ga0075122_10000086_pt1 | contig 70206 bp, 72 predicted proteins | sample AntAceMetag02UKB_FD_69790 | JGI IMG/M metagenome (GOLD analysis project Ga0075122, IMG submission 69790) | Saline lake microbial communities from Ace Lake, Antarctica - Antarctic Ace Lake Metagenome 02UKB | ecosystem: Environmental > Aquatic > Non-marine Saline and Alkaline > Saline | place... | reverse complement strand
ATTTATACTGGAATACTGGTTGGAAGTTATGAATTTATTTTATACAAACAAAAAAATTATCTTTTAATAATTAATCAGTTCCTAAACTCCACTTTATTTCACTCATAATAACAATTATTAATTTTAAAACAAACGTCTTGAAGCGTTTGTTTTTTAATATTAAAATTTAAATAAAAATATATATACATTAATCACAAGAAATTTCTCCACTCCGCTATCACTTTAATCTAAATGACAATGGCAAGGATCTACTCTTTACGAAGTGCCGTAATCGGATCCAAACCCGATGCTTTTTTAGCTGGGTAAACTCCAAAAAATAAACCAACAGTTGCAGAAAAACCAAGTGCTAAAATAATAGAAAATAAAGACACTGTAAACACCCAACTAAAACCGTAACTTATTGCAACGAGATAAATCAAAAACGAAATAAAAGATCCTAAAATTATTCCTATTATTCCTCCCCCAAAAGTAAGTAATACAGCTTCAATTAAAAATTGCCAAAGCACATCACGCCCTGTTGCCCCTACCGCTTTTCGAAGTCCTATTTCAAAAGTACGTTCAGCCACAGACACGTACATAATATTTGTAATCCCAACTCCACCAACTAAAAGCGAAATACAAACAAGAGCCACAAGTAAAATTGTAATTCCGTCCACAATGGTTTGAAGCATTTCGCGAGCTTCGACCATAGACATTACCTCAAAATCTTGTTTATCTATATCGGTTATATCATGACTATCCATTAAAACAAATTCTATTTCTTCTTTTACAAAATCAATATTCTTTTCTTCATCTACAAGTGCATTTAAACCAATCATATAATCAGTTCCAAGAAGTCTTTTTTGAATTGTTTTAAGTGGTATATAAACAAGTTCATCATAATCAAACCCAAAAGCTCCCCCTCTGTCTTCTAAAATTCCAACTACTTTAAAGTTTTTACCACGAACAGATATATTTTTCCCAACGGCATCATCATCTCCAAAAAAATAATCTTTTATTTTACTTCCTAACACTATTACTTCTTGCAATGATTCTTCTTCATCTCTATTATAAAAACGACCTTCTTTAACAGGGATAGTTTCTGTTTTAATAGCATCAGCCGAATAACCAAAAATTAAAGTTACTTTATCTTCTCCTCTGTATTTTAAAATTTCTTGACCAGTCACATATCCCGACACAACTTCTACATGCCTAATTTTCTCTATTTCTTCTAAGTCTGTATTTTTAAGTGTGGTAATTGTAATACCAGCTGCCATTGAAGTAGCGCTTCCTGTGTTGCCTTTACCGGGAATTCTTACCTCTACGTTTACGACATTTGGATTATACACATCAAGTTCTCCCAAGATCATTCCTTCCAAACCTTTACCTGCAGACAAAATAATAATAACAGATGCAATCCCAATAGACATTGCCGTCATAGTCAAAAGTGTGCGTCCCAGTTGACGTCTCAAAGCTTGAAATGCAAGTTGTAAATAAGTATTTATCATAATTTTTTATTCATAACTAAGCGCCTCAATCGGATCCAAACGACTAGCACGCCTTGCAGGGATAATTCCAAATACCAATCCGATTCCAATAGAAACTCCTGTACCAAGTAATATTGAAAAAGGAGTGATCACTAAATCCCAATCATAACCCAAAGCTTGTACAATTTTTGCGGTTAATATTGAAATTAAAATACCCAAAACCACACCTATCATTCCACCCATAAATGTAATCACAGAACTTTCTATCATAAACTGCATAGTAATATGATATTTTTTTGCTCCAACTGCTTTTCGAAGTCCAATCTCTCTAGTTCTTTCTTGAACTGACGCAAGCATAATATTCATTATTCCAAAACCACCTACCACAAGCGCAATAGCCGCAACTGAAACTAAAAACAATCGAAGAGCTTTGGTTATGCTTCCAAGTGCTTCTAGCCCTTGAGACATTGAAGCAATTGTAAAATCATCTTTATCTCCCATGTCTATATTATGTTTATCACGCAAAATCCAGGTGATACTATCAATTGCTTTATCTACATTTTTATCATTATCAATCTTAGCACGTATTAAACTTATATGATCAATACCAAGTAAAAGTTTTTGAGCAGTTGAAATTGGAACAAAAATTTGGTCATCTTGATTTTGAAAACCACTTATCCCTCTCTCTTTCATTACACCAATGATTAAAAAATTAGTTTTTTTAATTCTTATTCGCCTGCCAATTGGATCTTGATCTCCAAATAACTTTTCTTTTACTTCACTTCCGAGCACCGCAACTTTTGCGACTCCTTTTTCCTCTTCTTTAGTAAAAAATCGTCCTTCCCCCACTTCCGTATCTTCTACTTCTATGTAACTAGCAGTAGTCCCTGAAAAATTTGTACTTATTTTATTATCAGCCACGTTTATTACATCATTACCATTTACATACATTGTTATAGCTTGTATACAATCACAACCTTTTTTATTTATTTCTTCTCCATCTCTATATTTTAAACTTGTGTTAACAATTCCAAGAACTGATGCAGGTGGACCATCATCTTCTGAAGCACCTGGCATTACACCTACCAAATTTGAACCCATACTTTTTACTTGATTTAAAATAAGACTTTCAGCACCCTCACCAACAGACATAACAACTATAACTGCCATAATACCAATTATAATTCCAAGCATAGTCAAAAAAGAACGCATTTTATTACGTTTTATCATTGTTAGTGATGAAGATATATTCTCCCTAATATCCATACTTATTTTGTCAATTCTCCGTTTGTATTTGCCCACTGTCTTTCTGTAACTTCTTTATCTTCTACAATCTCACCATCTTTCAACTTAATAATTCTTTTAGCATGTTCGGCAGTATATTTTTCGTGAGTAACTAAAATAACCGTATTACCCTTTTCATTTAAATCTTGTAAAATTTTCATTACAGCGAGTCCTGATTTTGAATCAAGATTTCCAGTTGGTTCATCTGCAAAAACAACTTCCGGATTATTCACCAGTGCTCGAGCAATAGCAACTCGCTGTTTTTCTCCACCTGATAGTTTATTTGGGGAATGGTGAAGTCTGTGGCCTAAACCAACACTTTCTAAAAGATCAGTTGCTCTTTTTAACCTTTCTTTTTTATCTATTTCTTTATTATACAAAAGAGGAAGCATTACATTTTCAAGTGCTGAAGCCCTATTTAACAAATTAAAAGCCTGAAACACAAAACCTATTTTTGTACTCCTCATACTAGCCAACTCATCATCTTCTAAAGTTGACACATCTTCACCTTCAAAATGAAACGTTCCGCTAGACAATTTATCCAAAAAACCTAGTATGTGCATTAAAGTTGATTTACCTGATCCCGACGGGCCCATAATAGACACAAACTCTCCTTTGTCAATTTCAAAGCTAACCCCTTTTAAAACTTTGGTAACAACTTCATCGTTTGCAAATTCTCTTTTTAAATCTTTAATTTGGATCAAAGACATATTTATTCTTCTATTATTTTTAATACAACTTCCTGACCTTCCTCAACACCTGTCTCAACTTCAATCAAACCATCATCACCCCTTAAACCAACTGTAACATCTTTTTCTTTGAGTTCTCCATTTTCTACAACTCTAATATAACGTTTATCAAATCCATTGTGAGTTAAAATTGATCTAAAAGGTAAATATAAAACGTTCTCTTTTGTTTCAGTCGAAATGAGTACATTCGCAGTCATACCTGAACGTATATCTTTTTCATCATTATCTATTGCAACCTTCACTTTATAATAAACAACATCTTGAATATTGGTAGATGCAGGATCAATCAAAACTACATTACCCATAAATTCACGTTCATCGCCATACGCATCGAGAGTAACTACAACCTTATCAGACAAAGCTAATTTTACAATATCTGTTTCAGGAATATCTACTTCAATTTCAAAATGAGGACTTAAAACTTCAACCATAATTTCACTGGCCATGGCAAGTTCACCTACTTTTTTATGAATCTTAGTTACTACACCATCAATCGGCGCATAAATCATTGCTTTTGAACGACTAGCTTGAGATTGTTGCAATGCAGCTCGATAATATGCTACATCCACTTCACGAGGACCGGCTTTAATTTTATCTAAATTAGCTTGAGCTTGTTTATAAGCAGCTTCTTTCACTTTAATCAAACTATCATATTGCAATTTAGCATTTTCTAAATCATCTAACGATTTTTCGTAAGCAATAGCATAAGTTAAATAACTATTTTTTGAAGTACTTATAGATTGTGCTTGGTTGATTATGTTAGTATATTGAGTAGCCACCGAAGACCTCGAAGTTTCAATCGTTGTTTTAAGCGCATCTAATTCTGACTGACTTAAATCTCCTACTGGGGGAGTCGCAGACAAAACCGCTGAAACGGAAGTTAATAAATTACTCATGGAAGATAAAGAACTTTCAAGATCAAGTAGAGCGTTGTCTATATCTTCGTGCAAACTCACAGTATTTAACCCTAATACTTTTGTTTTTACTTTATCTCTTTCTAACTTGGCCGTAAGATAATCTGACTTTGCTTTTGATAGCAATGAACTATTTAAAGTTGATAAATAATCTTCAAATTCATCGTTTGCTAAAGAATTATTAATACCTAAAATATTATCAGCTTGAGTTAATCCATTATCAAGCACCGTTAAACTAGAAAAACTTAAAGCAACAGCATCGTTATATGTATCTTGAACTATCTGACTATTTTCTCCACCAACAGCCAAATTTAAATTATTTTTAGCAGTTGAAACTCCTGACTCTGCAACGCTTATTGCATTTTCTTTATCTGCTTTAGTTTTTTCTAAATCTGCATCAGCAACATCTACTGCACTTTCATAATATCTTATATCTTCTTTTGTAGAACCCGCTAACTTTTGATTTAAATTCGCTTGAGCTTGAGAAACAGAAGCATTAAGTTCTGCTAAACGTAAATTTGTAAGCAAATCACCAACTTTTACTATATCTCCTTCTTTTACTACAATATTTTCAACCGTACCACCCAATTCAAAATGTAAATTAATATGATCGGCTGACCGCACAATACCAGTTGCATCAACTGTTTGTTTAAGGTCGCCTCTTTCAACCTTAACAAAATCATATTCCGGACCTTTTTCTTCTCCAAAATATTTTGCATAAACTCCGCCTCCTACAGTCAAAATAATTAATAAAATTATCCAAAATTTTTTCTTTTTATAAAAAGACATATTTTTTTAATTTAATTTTTTATATTTATATTATATAATAAATCTAACCATATTACTAACTAAAAAACTACTTCCTTTCCCAATCTTTAACATCCTTTAAATATTTATCTTTAATATTTTCAAAATATACCTTAGCTTCAGCATAATCATTTTTTATTTTACCATCCAAAATTGCTTCTTCAATATCTTTTTTAATCTTTCCTACTGTTGGGCCTGACTTCAAACCACAAATATCCATAATTTCCTCTCCACGAACAGGAGATTGGAAAGCGCGAAGTTCATCTTTTTCATTTACTTCTTCTATTTTAGCATGAAGTTTCAAATAATTTTCTTGACGTTTTTTAAGTTTACTTGGATTACCTGTTGTAATGTCCGACACACCTAAAAGCAATAAATCTTCTAATTCATCTCCTAAATTAACAACTAAACGTCTAACCGCTGAATCGGTAATACCATCATCCATTAAACTAATTGGGTGTTGATGCCAACGTACAAGTTTTGCTAAATACAAGTATTCATTTTTAGAAAATTTTAATCGTCTCGAAATATCACCCACAAGCTTTTTACCCAAATGTTCATGAGCATGAAAAGTCCACCCAATTTTTGGTATAAACTTCTTTGTACCAGCTTTTCCAATATCGTGCAGAAGAGCGGCCATTCTTAACAAAACTTTGTCAGTCCTTTCTGCAATATTATCAACAACCTTAAAAGTGTGTATTAAATTATTTTTATGTCCATGACCATAAACTTCTTCCACTCCGTCGAGTGCTGAAATTTCTGGCAAAATAATATGCATCAAACCTGTCTGAAACATCAAAGTCAAACCTATAGAAGGTTGTTTTGTATCTAGCATTTTAAACAATTCTTCTTTTACTCTTTCGCTCGACACGATCTCAATTCTTTTCTTTTCTTTACTAATAGCTTCAAGAGTTTCTTTTTCAATAACAAAATTAAGCTTTGCAGCAAAACGAATTGCCCGAAACATACGCAATGGATCGTCTGAAAATGTATCACTTGGATCAAGGGGAGTTCGTAAAATTTTATCTTTCAAATCGTCAATTCCATTAAACTCATCAATAACAAAATCTTTCCAATTTTTCTTGAATATTTTATCAATTGGCAAAGCAAGTGCATTTACAGTAAAATCCCTTCGTAATAAATCTTCTTTTAATTCAACTGATTCTACTTTTGGCTTTCTTGATTTTTCATCATATATTTCTGAGCGAGCTCCGGCAAATTCCAGCTCAAGCAAAACTTCAGTATCTTCCCCTTCTTTTTTCCTATCAACAAATAAATAACGGGCTGTATCAAAATCAGGAAATTCTACCAAACGACCTTCTGCTTTAAAAATTTTATCAACGGCTTTAGCAAATTCAAGCCCGGATCCTTCAACCACAAAATCAACATCTTTAAAGTCTAGATAACCCAATAATTTATCACGAACAAAACCACCTACTGCATAAATTGGTAAATTTTCTTTTTTTGAAACTTTTTCAAGTTTTTTTATTATTTTTTTTAAATCAACTTTCATCCTAAAATATATTTACTAAATTTTTCTCAACTTTCCCCCTCTACTTGCAGCAATTTCTTCACCTATCCAACCTTCCTTTACCAATGCTTTTAGTGAATTTTCCATTGTCACCATTCCATCTTTAGCGCCAGTTTGAATAGTAGATTTAATTTGACTAATATGATTTTCACGAATTAAATTAGAAATAGCCGAATTATTAATCAAAATTTCACGAGCTGGAACTCGCCCACCATCTTTTGCTGGCACAAGTTGTTGTGAGGCTACAACACGCAAAACTGAAGCAAGTTGTATTAAAATTTGTTTTTGCTTAGGACCTTCAAACACGTCTACTATTCTTTCTATTGCCTCAGATGCTGAATTTGTATGAAGTGTGGAAAAAACCAAATGTCCTGTTTCAGCGGCTGTTAAAGCAGTTACGATAGTTTCTGGGTCTCTCATTTCTCCAATAAAAATAACATCTGGGTCTTGGCGTAAAACATGCTTTAATGCCGAGGCAAAAGAATCAGTATCTGCCCCAACTTCACGCTGTTCTATTAAGCTTTTTTTATTATGAAATAAAAATTCTATCGGGTCTTCCACTGTCACAATATGACTTTTCCTTTTTTTATTAACCTCTTCTATCAAAGACGCAATAGTAGTTGATTTACCACAACCTGTTGGACCAGTTATAAGAACAAGCCCATCTAGCAATTTTGGTATTTCGAGTAAACCTTCTTCAAAATGAAGATCCTCAGGGGTAGGAATTTCGTTTGGTATTAAACGAGCAGATAAACCAATACCCCCTGTTTGTTGATGTAAATTTATACGAAAACGAATTTTATCAACAACATAAGCAAAATCTAACTCTTTTATTTTTTTATATGAATCTTGTTGTTTCTTACTTAAAATAGACATTATAGCGATTTCCAATTCTTTATTATCTATTTTTTCTTCTTCTATATTTCTAATTTCTCCTTCAAAACGCAGACTAGGAAATTCTCCTCCAATTAAATGCACATCTGAAGCATCCTCTTTAATGGCTATTTTAAAATATTTATCTATTTCCATAAGACTAATTGTTAAATAATTATATTCACATATCCCTTCACAAAAGACGTATTGTTAATATTATACCCTAAATAAAGAGCTTAAACAAGCAAACTTAAGCAATTACTAAAAAACAGCCTTACATCAAGGTTGTTTTTTAATTTTTAGAATATTCTTTAAATAATTTTGCTATTCTCTTTGTTTTTTCAAATGTTTTATTAACAACATAATCATCAATCTTGCTAATAGGCATTACATTTCGAATCGTGCTTGATATAAACACTTCATCATATACGCCTGCCTTTATTTTTTCAATAGGAATATCTTCTTCTTCAATTTTAAACTCATCTTTAACAGATTCTAAAATAAATTTCTTAGTAATGCCACCTAAACATTTTTCTTTCGGTGGTATTATAATTTTATTATCTTTAATTACAAAAAAATTAGTTTGAGTACCTTCACGAACATTTCCATCGTTATCTATCATCAAAGCTTCATGACAATTTTCTGCTTTCGCTTTTGTAAATGCCAAAAAAGATAAAAGTAAACTTTTTGTTTTGGCTCGTGGCTTTGGTCTTTGACCTTGATAAGTTATAACTTTTATACCTTTACTGTAATCTTCATTTTTATGATAGGTTAACCCAGTAATTGGTAATATGTATAGTTTTGATTCTGTGCCATCCGGATCACCAATTAAAACAAATCGAAGTAACGCATCTTTGATTTTATTTTTCTTTATTAATAAAGTGGTCCATTTTTGTAAATCTTCTTTTACAAACTGATACTCTATTTCCAACAGATGAGCCGATTCAAAAAGCCTATCAATATGATACGCAAGAAAAAATGACTTTCCTTGAATTACTTTTACACTTGAATAAACACAAAAATCAAACCAATAACCTTTATCGAGTAAAGATACATTAGCTTTTTTAGTTTTTATTAATTTTCCATTAAATATTGAATATTTCATAACGGCTAACACAGACAAATTCTATCATCTGTTTTTCTTACACCTCGCCCCCTCTGTCTAACGCAAACTAAAAATCAATTTGAGCATTCTCACCCAAAATAAAATTAGCAACGTTGTCATCTTGTTTTTTTGTTAACTTAACTGCATCACCAATAATACTTTTGCTTATTTTAAATTCTTCATTTTCTGATTTTATATCACAATCTTCAAAAACTAAACTTTCGCTAATTTTTATATTTTCTAAAACACAATTATCTCCAATAGTAACATAAGGACCAATCGCACAATTCTTTATCTTGCAATTCTTACCAATCATAACTGGAGATTTTATTTCAGTATTTTCAAAATCTTTAACATTAATATGCCCATCACCCAAACCTTTTTTCATATCTAACAATAAATTATTTGCCAAAATTAAATCTTCTGGTTTTCCAGTATCTTTCCACCAACCAGTAATTTCTTTATACCCAACTTTTAATCCTTTTTTTAAAAAATGAGAATGAATATCTGAAATCTCATATTCACCCCTATTGCTTAATTTTATTTTTTTAAATGCTTTAAAAAATATTTTTGAAGCATAAATATAAATTCCAGTTACAGCAAAATCGTTTGGAGGAGTTTTAGGTTTTTCAACAACATCCACTAATTTTTCACCTTCAAAAATAGGCACTCCAAATCTTTGTGGATCTTTTACTTTTGACAATGCAAGCATACAATCATATTGTTTATTTTCAAATTCTTTAACAAATTCATTTAAATCTCCCAAAATTATGTTGTCAGATAAATAAAAAATAAATGGATCTGAACCAATAAATTTTTTTGCCTGGTTAACAACATCGGCGATTCCTTTTGGGCCACCTTTTTGTTCAAAAAATTTAATTTTTACACCCCAACGAGACCCATCACCAACAACTTCTTCCAATGTTTTATCACCTGGATTAGTATTTATAAAAATCTCTGTAACACCCACTTTTACTATTTTTTCAATAGCATGATAAATCATAGGTTTACCAGCGAGCTTAATCAAATGTTTATTAATTGTTGAAGTTATGGGACGCAAACGTGTTGCATGCCCACCACCTGTTAAAATTGCTTTTTTAATTTTCATAATAGATCAAATTTACCATATAATCAATCTTTTAACAACCCAAAAATATACTTTCATTAGTGGATTACCAATATATTTTAAAACAAAATTATTAATATCTTCAAATTGAATTTCAGCAGTGGCTAATTTTAAAAGTTCTTTATCACTAATTATTTTATTTTTCTGTGTTATTTTTCTTTTTTGCAAAACCATTCGCCAATTTTTAATCAGCATCCAATAACCAATAGCTTTAAATTTTTGTTTATACCAACCCCCAATAAACGAATAAATAATTAAACCAACCTCCACAACTATAAACACAGGCAAGAGAATAATTAATGTTCGCCATTTATAATACATTAAAAGTATCATCCAACGATTTCTTTCCATTAAATAATATTTATTCTCATTGCGAGAATACTCATATTCATGATAAAACTTTGCACTTGGTACTGTAAAACTATCAAACCCATATGATTTTAAACGCAAACCAAATTCTAAATCTTCATGATACATTTCTAAAGATTCATCTAACGAACCATACTTTTTAAACAAACTTGTTTTAACCATCATAGCTGCCCCAGTTGCATAATTAATCTTGATACCAGATGACTGTGCTCCTTGTCTTCCACTTGGAATTCTAAAATCTTGCAAATCTTTTTTATAATCTCCGCAATAACCAAAACCTAAAAAATGATATTTATTACCAGATGTATTGATCTTTAAAACTTCAGGATAAAGCATTACCATTGGCTGAACTACACCTGCGTTTGGCTCCATTTTAAAAATATTAATAACCCTTTCTAACATATCAAGGCCCATAAACCCATCTTGATTGTGTAAAAATATATAATCATACCCATTATCAATTGCATATTGAATTCCTACATTATTCCCCTTAGTAAAACCAAGATTTTCTTTATTTTCAATAATGGTTACTTTTGGCAACTCTTTGCCTGACAACGGTAATAACTTTTCCTCTAAAAATTCTTTTGCACTACCAAATTCTTTATGTGGATTATCCACTACAATAAATTCTAATTTTTCTTTTTTATACGTTGTTTTTGTAACAGACTTAATAACTCTATCCAAATATGGACGAGGATTATATGATAAATAAATTATTGCAATTCTAGGATAATTCATAATTAATTATAAAATTTATAAACTTTTCTCCATTTCCAAACATATTTTATCCAACTCGCCAAATGAATTCTGGCTAATCGATTTTTAAATAATGCTTTAAAAATTCCAGGAACTTTTGCAGATTCACGCTCATGACCGTGATATATCTCGGCCTCATGAAAATAATAAACAGGTATTCCTTCTTCCCACATACGCAAGCACCAATCACAATCTTCTAAATACATAAAATACCTTTCATCAAAAAAACTGGTCTTTTCTGCCACTCTTCCTCTTACAAATATTGCCGCACCAAGCACCCAATCAACTGGGCGAGTTTCATTATGGTCAAAATCTTCCATTGTTAATTTATCTGCATGACATTTAACCCATTTATATTTTTTATCCCAATTTATGTGTTTAAACGGCTTAATCAAAATTGATTTTTTATCAAATCTATAACAAGATTTTTGTATAGTCCCATCTATATTTAATAATTTTGGACCAACACAACCAATTTTTGGATTCTCATCTAAAAATTTTATTATTTTTCCAATTGTATTTTTATCTTTTGGAATAAATGTATCCCCATTTAAAGCACAATAATAACGAGCTTTCGTTTCTTTAAAACCTAAATTATTTGCTTTCCCAAAACCAATATTTTTTCCTGAATCAATATATTTTATAAATTCACTTATTGCTTTTACTTCTTGCTTAACTCCGTCTTTATTTTGAGAATTATCAACAACAGTCACCTGCACATCTAGATTACTATTTTTTAAATCATCAAAAATAGACCTTACAGATTTTACAAGATCTTCTTTACCATAATAATTTACAAATACTATATTTAAATCTTTCATAATTCAAAATTCTTACGCATTTTTTTCCAACCTATCTTTCTAGCTTTAATAATTTTTTTTCTTTTTTCTTTTAAAACTTTTTTAATACTCCAAATTTCTTTTAAACTGCTTAAAACTTTAAAGTCAAAAATTAAAAACCAAATAAACTTCTTTAATTCGTACCATAAAATTGGTAAAAAATCAATAATAAAATTTTTAACATACTCGTTTTTATATAAAGTTATTAAATGATTTCTGTAACTATTATATTTTATTAACTCTGATTGCTTTCTTTTATTTTTTGATTGTTCTAAATCACTCAAACCTTTTTCACTACCAGTTCTATCATGCCAAGCAAACACATTTAAAAGTATAAAAGATTTTGTATTTATTTGCCTTAATCTATAAGATAAATCAATATCTTCTTTATAAGCAAAGAAACTATCATCAAATAAACCGCCTACTTCTTCTATAAAGCTTCTTCTATACATTACGCAAGCTCCAGACAAACCAAAAACTTCCATCTTATTACCTGGAAATACATGGCTGCCATCCTGAATTGGCTTCAAGACCTCATCTTTTATTTCCACAACCCTTCTACTCCTCAAAACTTTCAATCCAAGTGTGTCGATTTTTTCTGTGTATTCCTTATTATCAAAATCCCACTTATTAATTCGTGGAGCTACCGCTGAAACATCTTTGTTATCATCCAAAAATTTTACCATCTTTTCTATTACATTTGGTGATAAAAAAATATCTTGATTTAATACAAAAAAATAATCAGAATCTGTTTGCTTAAAAATTTCATTATGCCCACCTGTAAATCCAATATTTTTTTCTTTTTTAATAATTTTTGTTTTACCCTCCAAACCACTCAAAGTCAATTCGGTTTTAATTGTCTTAAAAGTATTATCAGCTGACCCATTATCCAAAACAATCAAATCATATTTTTCTGAACTTTGTTTTTTTAAAGAATCAAAAAGAAACGGAATATACTTTTCTCCATTATAAGTCACCAAACTAATTACAAGTTTGTTTTTCATATTCCCCATTTTCTAAAATATTTAACTGAACTTTTAAAAAAAGTCCACTGTTTCCAAATTACACTTCTTTTTTTAAAACTTTGCCCTACTAAATCTATCGCTTCAATCCTTGGGTAATAAATTATTTTTTTACCTATTTTTTTAATTTTCCTGCACAAATCCACATCCTCAAACCAACAAAAATATCTTTCATCCCAAACACCTACACTCTCTAAATCTTTTTTTCTAAAAAGCATAAAGGCACCACGCAAAGAATCAACTTCTTGTTCTTTTTCTATATCCAAATCTTTATAATAATAACCATCCAAAACCTTTGGGAAAAATTTTGAAAGTTTTGAAAATATATAAAAAATATCAAGCATTCTAGGAAATCTTCTCGGTCCATCACCCAAATTAAATTCTCCATTTTCTTTTTTAAGTTTTGGACTTATTATTCCAACATCTTCATTTACTTTTAAATAATTAACTAATTCTTTCAAAGTACCTTTTTTAAGTTTCATGTCCGGATTTAAAAATAAAACATAATCTCCCTTAGCTTTTTTAAATCCAACATTATTTGCTTTCGCGAATCCTAAATTTTCTTCATTTTTAATAATTTTTAATTTTTTATTATCATCCTCTATATTAAAAATACTATTTTTAACTTCTTTCAAAACCTCTACAGTCTTATCACCAGAATTATTATCAACCACAATTTCTTCAAAATCCAAACCATCACACGCCAAAATTACCGATTTAATTTGATCAGTAATTGTATGTTCATTATTCCAAGTGACTGTTATAATTGATAGCATTTTATTTACTTAACTGACTTTTAAAAAAATCTACATAAGGAATTGCTGTTGGATCAATGTTTTGCAAAATTGCAGAATAATAACTCACATAACTTCCAAGTACTAAAACCTCTAAAACCTGACCTAACTTTGTTTTTTCCGCTACCGTGTACAAAATATTACTAATTTTATTTTTATTTAACACATCTGTTGTAATATTAAATCTTTTTTGTACTTTTTTATTATACAGTCTGGATTCAATTAATAAAAATATCAAATCTGTCTTGTTTGATGCTGGATAAATCATCCCTTCAAGCAAATGATGATTTAACTCTGGAATTAAAAAATATGTAGCAAATCTCTTTGCATTTTCATTCATTTGATTAGAGGCAATGTGCACACTCCCAGATAAATGTTCTGCCCCAACATATAAAACTTTTTTATTCAGTAAATTACGAGCAATAAGCTTGGCTGGATTATCTTTCATTAATCGTTCCACGCCAAACAAAGCTTCATATTTTATTAAAGTTATTGCGATATCTTTAATTTGTTTATTTGATAATTTTATTACTCCTACTTTCGCAAACATTACCAATTGCCCAACAATAGAATACCCTAAACCCATACGAGGACTACCACAAGGATTATTATTTGTAGTATAAATAAGTATTGGTAAATTATTCTTTTTAGCAAAAACTTTTAATTTCCCACCTGAACAAATTACCATGATTTTTGCTTTTTTTGCACTGGCTTGTTTAATAGAATTCAAAACCTCTTCTGTTGAACCAGAATAACTTGAAGCCAAAACTAAAGTTTTATTATTTACAAACCCAGAGACATCATATCCATTTACAATTTCAACTGGAACTTTGAGTTCATTAAAAAATAAAGTTTTAAAAAGATGAGAGCCAATAGCAGAGCCACCCATTCCGAGTACTAAAATTCTATCTATTTTTTTATAGCTAGCAGGAATTTTAAAATTCTTTTCTGCTTCTAAAATTTCTTCAACTTGATGTGATAAAAGTTGAAGACTCCCAAGCATGTTCTTTGAGTCTAGTTTTTTAATTTTATTTATTTCGTCTAGGATCATATTCCAATATTAATTATTAAACATATAGTATAATTGTCATCCTGAGGTATTGAAGGATCTTCATCGCTTTTTTGTGTCATCCCGAACTTGTTTCAGAATGACAAAATAGGGTATCCCTAGGGTATCAATACCCTATCAATACCTCCTGGATTCCCTCTTACGCGGGAATAACGCGTAATTAGACTTTGCTTGAGTATTCTTTCATCGCCTTTTCTACTGACTCGTGAACATCTGGCATTTCAAGTCCATATTTTTCTAAATTTTCTGAACCCATTATGTTATTTGATCTTTTCTTTGCTACAAGACCACAACTCACTAATTCACCTTCTGTAATCCATTCATTTTTATGATTTGGATCAACATATTTCTCGTAGAGCGACATTATCTCTTTATGAGTAATACTTCCTCTGTTTACTGTATGAAAAACCCCTTCTGCCTTTTTCTCCATTAATTCATGAAAAACTTTTATCATATCTTCAACTACTGTAAGACTATTTTCTACATCTATTACCTTTTCAAAACTTGCAAGTTTATCAACTAAATTAGAACGAGTTGAATGATTATCAAGTGGCATTCTAATTCTAGCAATTCCAATATTTGGCATTGTTGCAAGACAAATGTCCGCTGCATACTTTGCGCGGGTGTACACTGCTACAGGATTTGCTGCATCGTTTTCTTTCCAAGGTTTTCCAGATGGATTCTCCCCATAAAAAATACAACCCGTACCCATATGAAGCATATATACATTTTTCTCTGCACAAGCTTTTGCAATTATAAACGGTAAAACTGTATTACCTTCAATTGTTTCCATTTGGTGCGTTTCACACCAATCCACGTTTGGTTTACCAACAACACCAGCCGCATTTAAAATCGCATCTGGCTTATATTCTTCAATCAACTCAAGGACATCTTCTTTGGTATTAACTCTTTTATCAGTTATAACTGAATCTTCCCAACTTTCATGACACCTTACTCCTAGATATCCTTTCCCTATTATTAATATTTTCATATAATTTTTATTTATTTATTATATTGCTTATTGTAATACTCTTCATAACTTCCATCCTTAACACCCTTCCACCAATCTTCATTTTCTTTATACCACTTAACTGTTTTTTTCATTCCTTCCTCAAAACTAATTTTTGGCTCCCACCCTAATTCCTTTTTAATTTTTGCAAAATCAATAGCATAACGTACATCATGCCCAGGTCTATCTTTTATATAATCGATTTTACTATCATCTTCACCCATTAATTCTAAAATCTTTTTAGTAATTTCTAAATTTGTTTTTTCAGCATTACCACCAATACAATATGTATCTCCAATCTTACCTTGATGAATTATTAAATCAATTGCACTGCAATGATCTTCTACATAAAGCCAATCACGAATTTGAGAACCATCTCCATAGATAGGAATATTTTTTCCTTCCATTAAATTTGTAATAAATAATCCATGTAATTTTTCTGGAAATTGATACGGACCATAGTTATTTGAACAATTTGAAATAGTTGCTTTAAGCCCATAAGTACGAACATACGCTCGAACAAAATGATCAGCTGCAGCTTTTGAAGCAGAATATGGACTACTTGGATTATACGGAGTATTCTCATTAAAAGCAAGGTCATTTAGACCAAGGTCTCCAAAAACTTCATCTGTCGAAACATGATGAAAACGAATATCTTTATTTTTAGCAACTTCAAGTAAAATCTGAGTTCCAAGTACATTTGTACGAATAAAATCGATTGGAGACAATATCGATCTATCTACATGACTTTCCGCAGCAAAATTAACTATGACATCAATATCTTTAACAATATCATTTACAACATCCACATCACATATATTTCCTTTTATAAATTTATAATTTTTATTTCCCTCTAAACTTTTTAAATTTTCTAAATTTCCTGCATAAGTTAAACTGTCCAAATTTACAATTTTATAATCTGAATATTTATTCAGCATGTAATGAATAAAATTGGACCCAATAAATCCTGCTCCACCTGTGACTAATAAACGCATATATTTTATTTTTAATTTTTACTAAAACGACTTACATTTAATATTATTCCAACTGCTAACATGCTCATTATATATGCAGAACCACCATGACTAACAAAAGGAAACGGCACACCGGTTAAAGGCAACACACCTACAATCGCACCTATATTTAAGAATGATTGCCAAATAATCCATATTATTAAACCACCTACAAGGAGTCGCCCGAAACCATCAGAAGAATTTTTAGCAATTTTCATCCCCCTCAAGCCAGTAAACAAAACTAATATTACTATAAATGATGAAATAATAAAACCCATCTCCTCTGCAACTACAGCAAAAATAGAATCTGCTGTTACTTCAGGTAGATATTGATATTTTTGTCTTGAATGTCCAAGCCCTAGCCCTAGCGAACCACCAGAACCAATAGCTAAAAAAGATTGATTTATTTGATATCCAACCCCAAGAGGGTCTATTTCTGGATGCAAAAAAGTAGTAAACCTCTCTAAACGATATGGCGCAGCCCAAATCATCATCATAAATGCAATTATTCCCAATAAACCAAGCACTGTTAAATATTTCCAAGGCACTTTACCAAGGTAAAGCATTACAAAAATTATAACAACTAAAATTGATAATGTCCCAATATCTGGCTGCAACAAAACTAACAAGCATACTGGAGATAAAATTGTTAAAACTGGTAAAAGTCCTGTTTGCCAATCAGACATATCTCTTCTACCATCAGATAAAAGATTGGCTGCCATTACTATGATCGCAAACTTTGCAAATTCAGATGGTTGAAAATTATAAATTCCAAGTGATATCCAACTTTTTGCACCATTCAACTCAAAACCAATACCTGGTATAAACACCAAAATCAAAAGGGCAATAGATATTCCGTAAATCACCCAACTCATCCTTTTGAACCAAATATAATTAAGCTTTGCAACAATTAACAATAATACAAAACCAGGAATAAAACCTCTGGTAATTTGTTTCTTAATAAAATAATACGCATCACCAAATTTTTCATATCCAACTGGTGTACTTGCTGATGTCAAAGCTATCAAACCAAATATAATCCATATAGAGATGTATAATAAAAAAGTCCTATCTGTTTTAAATTTCTTTTCACCAAATATTCTCATACATTCAAACGCATAATAAGAATAAGTCCAATACTCAAAAATACTTCAAAAAACAAAGCTGTTATAGCTAATATAAACGATAAAAATTTATCTTTATTAAAAAAGTAAAGTGCTAAAAGAAAATTTACAAGAATCACCAAAAAACCACTTATTGGTAAAATTAGAAGTTTTGTCCAAGCACCTACTAAATCTACCCCAAATATAACATTATAGTGTAAAAAATAGTTTTCTTGACTAAAATCAAGATGAGCAAACAAATACCAAAAATGAAAGATATTTAATAATAAAGAAATACTAATAAACAATTTAATCCACAGATTTTTAAGATAAATTTTAGCTAAGTAGAGCATATTTTAAAATAACTTTTTTTACCTAATTTAAAGATAATATTACCTATATTCTAACAAAAAAACGACCTCTTGACAAGAATTACATAAAATGCTAAAATAATGGTCGTTAAGTAAGAAATTTGAAAATTTTTAATTTTATACAAATATGTCACATAAAAAAGCTGGTGGTTCTACCAGGTTAGGCCGTGATTCCGAGTCAAAACGTCTTGGTGTCAAAATACATGATGGTCAAGCTATCAAAGTAGGACAAATCATCACAAAACAACGTGGTACTAGAATTCACCCAGGTGAAAACGTAAAAAAAGGTAAAGACGATACATTATTCTCTCTAGCTAACGGTAAAGTAAAATTTACTAGCAAGAAAAGAATAAGATTTGATGGAAATCTTAAAAAAGCTCAATACGCTAATGTAGTAACCGCATAAAACTTCAAATATAAAAAAATCTGTGTAAATACACAGATTTTTTATATTTATTTTTTTATTACAAACCCCAATCTTTTTTTAAATTTTTCAAACCTTGCTTAAATTCAACGTTAGGTTCCCAATTAAGTACTTCTTTTGCTTTTTTATTATCAGCTTCAATAAATCTCATTTCTCCAGGTCTTTGAGGTAAAAACTCTGTTTTACCCCCTATTAGATCTGCAATTTCATTCACGCTGATCTGTTTGCCAGAACCCACGTTTACTACGTCACCATTTTTTATATTAGATTCCAAAGCTTTTAAATTTGCACTTACAACATCACTCACATGCACATAATCACGGGTTTGCTTTCCATCCCCTACTACAGTTAATTTTTCACCTCTTTTTTTCTGACCTAAAAATATTGGTATCACCATCGGATAACCTCCGTTGTCTAATTTCCTTACACCATATACATTAAAATAACGTAGCACTACGGTTTCTAAATTATATAAACTACTGAACAATCTACAATATTCTTCACCTATTAATTTATGCATTGCATATGGATTTTTTGGTTGTGTTTTGCCAAATTCATTAATAGGCAATTCTACTTCATCATCATATACAGAACAAGATGAAGAAAATATAACTTTTTTTACTTTATTATCTACTGCTGCTTTTAAAACATTCAAAGTACCTGTCACATTTATCTCGTGTGTTGTGATTGGATCTTCTATCGAAATCTGCAAACGAGGGTCAGCAGCTAAATGGAATACGCCGTCCATCCCTTTAAAAGCTTTGCTTAATTTTTTATAATTTCTTATATCTATTTTTTTGAATTTAGCTTTTTTATTTACAAAATCACGTTTACCAAGCATTAAATTATCTATCACAATAACATCATGACCTAGGTCAATCAATTTATCTGTTATATGTGAGCCAATAAAACCAGCTCCGCCTGTTACTAAATATTTCATACATTTTTTGTCATTCTGAACGTATTTCAGAATCTAGATTAAGTAAAAATTATTTTTTATTTTTTACCTTTTATAAACGGGCTACCGACTGCAATTATATCAAAGCCAGCATCTTTTAAATCATTATATCTATGTTGAAGCATCCGACGACCATCCATAATAAGTGGTCTATTTTTTAATTCAGCAATCATCGTGTCTGCAAGTCCTCTAAATTGTGGCCAATCTGTCGCGATAATTACCACATCAGCATCTTCCACAGCATCAAATTCATGATTAAAATATTTAACTTGTTCACTTTCAGGAAATAATATTTTAAAGTTATCCATTGCTGCTGGATCATACACTCTAACTTCTTTTACCATATTCTCTATCATAAAACTAGCTACATCAATACTTGGTGAATTACGTATATCATTTGTACTACGTTTAAAAGCAGCTCCGAGTAAAGCAACTTTTTTATTTTCAAAACTAAAACCAGCATCTTTTCCAGCCCTGCTTATAAAAAGTTCTAACTGTCTTTTGTTTCCAAGATAAACCTCATTAACAAGAGACGCACTTGCACCAGCAGTTTGCAATTGATGAGAAAGAGACCTAATATCTTTAACCAAACAACTACCACCTGCATACAAACTATCAAAGAAACCCCACGAGCCAATTCTTTTATCTGTTATAAGTATCTTTCTTAAATTTTCAAAATTTAAATCTTCAAAGGTTTCAGATACTCGTCCTATCACATTATAACATGCGAGTAACTTATGAAGTAAATAATAGTTAGCTAATAACTTTGATGCTGCTGCCTCTTTTGGGTTTACTTCAATATATGCTGTTGTAGGTGAGGTATAAAATCTTTCATAAACACTCTTCATTACACTAAAGTCTTTATCCTTCCAAGCCCCAATCACAACTCTATCAGGTTTTAAAGAACCTGAGATAGCCTTTCCTTCAACTAAAAACTCCGGGTTAGAAACTACTCCAAAATTTTTAACTCCAGCACTATTCAAAATATCTTCTGTTTTATCTACCATATCAATCGGCACTGTACTTTTATTTACTACAACTACATATTTTTCTTGTTTATTACCATTTCTTCTTACAAGCGACTGCGCTAATTTTTCTGCTGCATCAAAATAATATGATAAATTACTTTCCCCTGTCTCACCAATTTCTGGAGTTGGCAGACACATAAAAACAGCATCACAATTACCTAAAAATTCTTCAACTTTTTTATAATCTAAAGTAAATTCAACACGTTCTTTATTTCTACACAATAAATCAGATAAACCCTCTTCAAACAAAGAATCTTCAACTTTGTTTCTATCTCCCGAACCAAGGTTTTTAATCTTTTTTTCGTCTATATCATAAACTAAAGTTTCATGACCACCATCAGCCGAAACAGCAGCAGAACACGCCCCAACAAAACCAGCTCCTATGTACAATATATTCATAATAGATATAATTTTATTTATTTATAATTTCATTATACAAATTTTCTGTTTCTTTTAACATTTTATCTACTAAAAATTTATCTAAAACTTTTTTCCTAGATGCTTTACCCATTTTTTCTCTAAGCTCTTTGTTTTTGACTAATTTTTCTAAATTTACTTTTAATTCTTCTATGGAATTATCTTTTAACAAAAATCCATTTACCCCATCTTCTACAGCTTCCTTAATTCCTCCAACGTCTGATGCTATAATTGGCAAACCGACGCTCATAGCTTCTAAAATAGTATAAGGTAATCCTTCCCAATTAGTTGTTAAAACAAATATATTTGATTCATAAAGCTTATCATATACTTGTTCGCCTGACAAACCTTGTAGAAAAGAAACTTTTTCTTCTAGATCATTATTAATAACAAATTGTTTTAAAGAATTTAAATCTGGACCATAACCAATAACTTGTACAAAGTTCTGTTCTTTTAAAGAATTATCTAAATTATTATATGTTTGAAGTAAAAGCAATGGATTTTTTTGCTTTGACAGCCTTCCTACAAATACTATATTAATAGGTAATTCAAATATTGCATATTGTTTATTCTCTTTTGGTTCAACACCATTATAAATCACATGCATTTTGCTTTTACTACTAACACTATGTTTTAATGCAATTTGCTTTGTATAATTTGAAACACATATAGTTGCAGAAGAAAATTTATCTAAATACCTTTCCAGAACTATCATTATACACTTTCTCAACCACGAAACACCATTATCAAAATCCCACCCATGAGAAGTAAAAACAGTTGGTATGGAATTTTTAAGCACCAATCTTCCAAGCATACCGGCCATCGTACTGTGACAATGAACTATGTCGGGCTTAAACTCTTCTACTGTGCTCTTAATTTTTTTATAAAACTTAATTAATTTAAATGGATTTAATGAATTTGAAGAATATTTATTAGAAAAAAAAGTAATACCATTCTTTTTTGATTCATCTTTTAACCATCCATTTGGGCTACTCAACACTGCAACGTCACAATTACTGGAAAAATAATTAGATAACTGACTTACATGCGTTTGAGCACCTCCAATTTCAGATTTTGTTATAATATATAAAATTTTCATAAGCTATTTACAATATTTTATTTTATCAACCAACATTAAATGTAGACTATAAATAATTCGTGCGTAAGCTTTTAGCAAAGACAATGGATAGCGAGGGTATTTATACTTATATCGTTTAATTATTTTATAAGTATCAACTGCACCACGCCAACGTTTTAAAACAGATTCATTACTTCCGTGAATTCTATAATTAACACAGTAATCAGATAAATTAAACATACCACCTTTTAAACCCATCTTCAACCACAAATCATATTCTTCTCCTATAACCAAACCTTCGTCATAACCCTCACAAGAAGTAGCGATGTCTTTTAAAAAAACAGTTGAAGAATTTATAAAAGGATTACGCCATAATATACCTTTTCTTATCTCAACATCAGATAATGGATATTCGTATTTACTTAATAACTTTCCATCTTTATCAATAGTGTTTACTTGAGTTCCAAGCAGTACACATTCTTTATTTTTTTCAAAAAAATTAATTTGTTTTAATAATTTATTACCGTCAAACCACACGTCATCACTATCTAAAATTGCTATATAATCCCCAGTTGATAAAGACATGGCTTTATTTCGCGCTTTACTTATACCCAAATTTGAATCATTACGATGGTATTTAATTCTACTATCATTTTTACTAAATTCTTTTACGATTGCACTTGTATTATCGTTTGAAGCATCATCTAATATAATATACTCAAAATCAATAAAGCCTTGCGCTAAAACACTCTCTATCGCTTGAGATATAAATTCAGACCTATTATAAGTTATTGTAATAATACTAACTTTTGGTTTTTTCATATTATATTTTTATCCAATTACCTGGAATCAGATGTTTGTATTCCTTTTGATAACGGTTATTCCACTTTGAAGGAGCAATAATCACCTTTTCCTTATTAATATTAAGCCAAGCACTCCACCAACTAAAGCTAGAATTAGCAATTATATTATTTTTACATTTACTCATAATTACCAACTCTTCGTAATCTTTAATACTTGGATTTGAAACAAACACCAATGGATAATCTGATTTTAAATTTTCTTTAACCCAATTAATATCATCTGAAAAAACAAAAAAAGTAGGATTGTCTATTCTTTTAGACACAACATCAATAGCTTTTTTATAATATTCTAAACCACATATATTATGTATCTTGCTGGTTTTTTTATCACTTACATAATCCCCTCGTCTAATATGTATAGATACAGAATTTGTATTATACATACTATCTAAAATCTCAGAATATTTATTTTCTATCGGATTTTTAAGTGTTAATTCTTTTAACAATTCTTCTCTAATAGCATCTGGGTATTTATAACTTTGCCAATATCCTTCAAGATAGTTTTTCTTTAGATCTAAAGCTTTTGGATTCCACCCTATATTATACATCCTAAAAATCTTAGTTCTAATTTTATTCAACAACTTAGAAATAATACCAAAAGAATATTTAATTTTTCTAATTTCATCTAATGAAGCAACTCTAGACTTAACATTAAAATGTTTAAGCCCATATTCACGATATACGTCTCCTTTAGTTACTAAAGAACTTGTATCTAAAAGCAGCTCTTCATTTCTTTTAATTGCAAAAATTCTTCCAAATGCATATTGAAATAATTGATTACCAAGTCCATCTTTTATCTTTACTACTATCATGAGATTATTTACCATTATTAATTAAGAGATAATTTGCATACTGAAAATTTTCCAAAGTAATTCTATATTCAGGTACTTCAACTATTTTATGTGGCAATATTTTATAAATAGAATAATTTAAATTACCTTCTTTTACAAAATCAAAATAATCTTTCAAAAATAACTTGGCGTCTAGGTAAGTACCGCCATATTCAAATTGCACAACATCCACCAATTCTTTCTTAAGCATATTTTTAGCACCTTTTAAAACATTGAAATCATTTCCCTCTACATCTATTTTTAAAAAGTCAATTTTAGCAATACCCTTCTCTATACAATAATTATCAACTGTATTGGTTATAATTTTTTGTTCAGTACTTCCGCTTACATCTGTACAAGTTCTGTTATATAGAGAATTTAATACTGAACAATCACCAAATACGTGAAATATTTTTTCTCCAATACTAATATCTAAACCTACTTTATTTAATTTAACATTTTTATGTTTAATATTTTTTTCAAGTTCTAAAAATGTTGAATCACATGGTTCAAAACTATGAACACTAATACTTGGATTAATTTTTAATACCAAGTCTGTCCACTCTCCTATATTTGCACCCACATCAAAAACAATAGCTTTGTCTTTAATAAACCTTTCTAAAACTTTCATTTCACCATTTGTTTTTAATTCACAATTATTTTCTCCATCATGATCGTATGCTAGTCTTTTTGATAACTTATACAAAAACTCATTTCTAGAAACAAAACAAAATATTTTTCTTAATTTTTCTTTTAATAAATTCATAGTCATTTTATTTACTTAATCCAGTTATCTAAAAACTTTTTCTTATCTTCTTGTTTTAATATATACCATTCTAATATGCTGATAATTTCTTTATCATAATTAACGTCAGAATCTGTTTTAAAACATTCAACTTTTATATTTGGTAATAAATTACGATAAACAGGGTGTTTAAATTTAAATTTACAAAATCCCATTTTCTTTAAAACCTTTTTAAATTTCCGTTTATACCAAAAATCTAAGTGATTCGCCCAATGCGCTTCTTGAGTTCCAAAAATATGCCTACCTAATTCCATCTTAAATTTAAAAGTTACAAAAGGCATTAAAATACTACACCAAAAATAATCAGGTGTTTCAATAACTAGTTTACCACCTGGTTTTAACCATCCACGCCATTTAATTAACAACTTTAGAGCATCGACTCTGTTAAAGTGCTCAAAGACGTGATGACTTCTCACTTCGTCTATACTATTCTTTTCATATTCCAAAGTGGTTATATCTTGATAAATGTCTGCCTTTACATTCATAATTGTTTTATCTGTGGTTGGGTAATCAATATTAACATATCCTTCTAAATATGTACCTCCACACCCTAAATGTAATTTCATATTATACTATGTTTATTTAATTAAACGTCTAACAAAATAATAAACTTTGGAAAAAATCTTCCATAAAAATTCATTTTTCCATTTTTTATCTGTGTTTACCTTACTCTTGTACCCATCTTTAACTTTTAATCCCCAATACTTGTCAAAAATATTTAAAAATTCTAAAGCCTGTTTTTCAAGAGATAAATTATTTAAAATATATTCTCTAGGACTAAAATTTTTATAATTACCTTCCATAAAAGCAATTTTTTCTCCTAATTCACCAATATCATAAAATTTTACACCACAAGTATCATCAAAATAAGGAGCCACTGTCGTATTTTTATATTCAAGTTCGTCTTCTAAAAAAATATCTACATCTTTTACTGGAGGTAACCAGTGTCCAACTTTTTTAACATCCCAAACTAAAATTGGAACATTCATTGAAAGTGCTTCTTGAAAGCCTATCCCCTGACTCTCTTGCCTGCCAATCCAAATTATATATTTTGCATTATTTAAAAAATTTAAAAAATCTTTTTGCAGATAATCTCCGTAAACTATAATTTTATATTTTATATTATTTTTTTTCAATACTTTCTCTATTTCCTCTTTTTCATCCTCAAACCTCTGTTTAAAATAAATTAAAACAAAATCTTTACTTTTACCCAACAATGGCTTAAATTCTTCTGTATCTATGCCCACAGGCCAAGCCTCTACAGGTGTATAATTATAACCAAAATCTAATAACATTTCCTTTGACCATTCCGATGGCTGTAAACAAACAATTTGATCTGATTTTTCTTTTAAAATATCTTTTATTTTTTTACTAATATATCTATCCGAAACAAAACTAGGGCCTAATAAAATTTTAACATCTTTATTTATTTTTTTAATTTTTTTCAAAACCATGGCATCATTATATAACCACAACTTATCACAAGCATTAATATCCCCATTCACTACATATGGATACCCAATAATATCTAAACCTTTTATTAAATTTTTAAAAACTTTAATAGGACCAGAAACCATCTTTTCTGATTTAAAATACTCATTGGAAATTATATTTAACATAGTTAATTATTTAACACTAATAATCATATTATTACACGATGTATTTTATAAAATACCATCAACCATACCTTCAAACTTTTTAATATTACCACCTATTAAAAATAACTCTTCTCCAACCATCCTAGCTTGATTACCTAAATCTAAAATTTTATTATTCTTTTTTAAATTAACAAATTCTTCCATAAAAATTAAATACTGTTTTATATTGTTTGTATCTGCGACTCTACTAAATGAGCTATCCAAATACTCTAGATGAGCATTCCAAATTGGAGACTTGTGAGTTATTATCGGTTTACCACATAACATGCTCTCTACAATATTTAAACCAAAAGACTCTCCATCATTACGAAAATGAGCCATCACATCTATAGCTTGATGAAAAGACCAAACATCTTCTTCTTCTGAAGAAGAAGCTATAAAATGCACATTTTGTATTTTATCTTCTTTTACTATTTTTTCTAAAATTGGAGGTGGAGACATTATTAAATAATGAGAATTTGGATATTTTTTTACTAATTTCTGAAAAGCACGTATTCCAATCGGATCAAAAATACCATCGTCAGCACGACCAATTCGACCAAAAACTACATCGTCTTCTTTAATATTTAGTTCTTCACGTAATCTTAATCCTGCTTTTTTAGAGCCTTCCACAGGACCTTCTGTTGGTACAGGAAGTACTTCTATTTTATCTTTGGGAACAATTGGTTCTAATTTTTTTGCTACCTCTTCAGAAATACAAGCATGGCATTTAATATTCTTTTGAACATTTGGTTGTCCAAAAATATTTAATAATAATATTGGAATTTTTTTAATCAAACTAAAAGGATAATCGGCATGACCGCTACCAGCAGTTACAAAAAGATCTATTTTATAAATATCAATTATTTCAAATACATTCGGAAACATACCCGAAACAAAACACGGAGGGCTACTTTTAATCTTTTCATATTTAAACGGTATTAAATTAACACCACCTTCTTGAACATACTCTAATCTACTTTTATACAGATTGTCTTTTTTAGTACCAAAACTAGGATACATGAAAAAAACTTCATATTTATCTTTATTTAAATATTTTGCCAAAATTTGTAGAAACTTTGATGTTCCACCAAAATTCAAACTATCTATATGATAAAATAATATTCTTTTTTTAATATTCTTTTTAAATTTTTTATCAAAAACAGAAAAAAACCTAGATATTATTTTAGTATACCATTCTCGAACGTACCAATAAAAAAAACCTTTATTCTTAAATTTAGAATTTATTCTGTTAATTATTTTCATAATTTACTTTGTATATTTATGTGCTAACTTACTTAGATAATCATAATTTTCTTTATACCATTCTACTGTTTTACTAACACCTTCTTCAAAACTAACTTTTGGTTTAAAACCAAAATCCATTATTTTTGAAGAATCAAGAAATTGATTTGGTATTTCTATAAAATTAGCAGCTTTTTCTTTTACTATAGGTTCTATATCTTCAATTTTACCTCTAAGTAAATTCATAACATCTACTACACTTTTAACTTTCTCACAATTTTCTAAATTTTCAGTATCTTCTTTTGTGTAAGTTCCAACATTAAAAGCTGACCAACCATATGTATCCTTACCCATTCTTGGCATATTACAATTATCTTCTCCATAATAATCTTTAGCCTTTTCTAATAAAAGCATATAAGCATCAACAACATCACTAACATATACGTATTCTCGCAATACATTATCGTTACCATCATTTATCATAGGTGGTTTTCCAGAAAGCAAACACATCGCTGTCTTTGGAATTAAACGAGTAAAATTTAAATCTCCCAAACCATATATATTACATGATCTAGCAATCATTACAGGTACTTTAAATTGGTAAGAATAAGTCTGTGCAAGCATGTCTGAACAAACTTTTGAAGCACTGTATACATCTAAACCCCGAAGTGCATATGATTCACGATAAGGTAAACTCTCAAGATCATCATCTGCATGATCGCCATAAGATTTATCTGAAGATACCATCAATACTCTAGGTATTTTATTTATCCTTGCTACCTCAAGGACATTTAAACTACTCATTACATTATTTTCAATAGCAGAAAATGGAGAATTTGCCGCATCTACAACAATTGCTGAAGCAGCTAGGTGAAAAATAGTATCAATTTGATGCCTGTCACAAACACGTCTAAGTTGATGCAAATCCAACAGATCACACTCTTCTATGTCTGGATTTATCTCATTTTTTTCTTCACTACTCCTAATTAAATCTAAAGTTGTAATAGGTCTTTTATGCCTTACTGCTATAACAGTGACAGCACCTTGCTTGATTAATTCCCTAGTCAAGTGAGCAGCGACAAAACCATCACCACCTGTAACTAGTACACGCTTACCAAACCAAAAATTTTTATTGTTCATATAATTTTAAATAATTAATTATTTTATCATGTTTTTTAACGTTGAGACACAGAAACATTCTTACTCCATCAAATTCATATCCATCTTTTACATCAATTATTTTTTCACCTTCTACACAAAACACTCTATACTCAAGGTTAAAAAAGAAATCTATTGTTTTTTTATAATTTTTATTAACATAATCTCTATCTGAAATTTTATCTGCAATTTCAACAAATATAATCGGGGTTTCTTTACTGATTAATTCTTTACCACCCTCCAAAACATTTAATTCAAAACCCTCAACATCCATCTTTATAAAATCTGGTTTTTCAATCAAATTCTCTTTAAACAATACATCCATTTTTGTCACTTGCACTTTTCTCTTTGGCAAAACAACATTACCGTTAAAATCAGAATCTAAAGATGAACCAGAACCAGAAAGATTAATCTCCAATTCCTCAACCTCTTTACCCAAGGCCAACTCAAAAGGTTTTACGATTTCACCTAAATCATTTATTTTAATATTTTTTTGCAAAGTGATAAAGTGCTCTTTTACAGGTTCAAAGGAAAAAACTTTAATTTTACCCGCACCTAAATACGCTGATAATATTCCATAATATCCAGTATTTGCGCCAATATCATAAAAAACAATATCTTTATCACTGGTCAAATACTCTAAAATTTTCTTTACCAAATTAGTTTCACCTTCTTCAATCAAGCCATTATTAGCAATACCATAAACTATATCTGATGTATCAGTTATTTTACCAACATACCAAAAACCAAATTTTGATTTAATAGCTATTGAATTCTCTTCATCGAGTGGACTGTCGCATTTTATTATAATAACTTTTTTAGAAAAACACAAACCAAACAAAGACAACATCTTATAAATTATTTTTTTTAATATATTCATCATATAAATCACTAATTAATTAAAATCGATTCAGCACAAAATAACACTCTATAAAAAATTAAATCATGATAATATTTTATTTTTAACTATATTTTTTACACTGTTTAAACACAACAACCAACCTGGGAAAACTTTTTTTCTTGGATCACGACCATATTCTGCAACAAATATATCTTTAAGTTCTGATATATGCCAAATATCAAGTGGTTCAAAAAACAATATACCTTTTTCTTTAAAAAAGTGTTTAAATTGATTGATGTAAAAATCTACAGAAATATTCTGTTCAATTAATATAAAATTATCTTTGACAAATTTATCATCAAGTTTATTACCATCTGTTTTAAACTCAAATTTAGTAAAATTATAAGTTGCATTTATACGACGTGCAGACCTTTTAGCTTCAAACAATTCATTTGCACGATACCATGCTTGTTTAAGGTCATACTTTTTTTTAATTAAACATTGAAAATGAATAGCAAAACCTTTCTCGAAAGAAATATATTTTTTAACCAACTCATCACCCGGTGTCCTTGCTTCAGATAATGACTGTTGTTTAAATTTACTTACACCATCATCACAAAAAATAAAATCTTTATAATTCTTTTTATCTTTTGAATTAAAAAACAAAAAATCATCTTTTTGTATTGCCGTAACCCATGGTAAAAGAAGTTTTTCGCCTTTTTTCATTTCAAAAACCACTTCATTAAAATACTTTGCTAAATTTTCAGAAAAAATTTCATCAGCATCAAGAAAAACAAAATGTGTACCTTTAATTTTTCTACCTTCTTCAAGAAGAATATTCCTACGCAAAGACATGTCAACAAATTTCTCTTTACTTATAAACGGAATGGTTTTTACTTTAGGAAATTCCTTTACAATTTCACAAAGATTATCTGACGAACTGTCATCCAAAATAATTATTTCGTCAGAAAATAATGAAAAATTCTTAAGAGAAAATCTCAATATCCACCCTTCATTTTTTACAGGTATAAGCGTTACTATTTTCATAATCATTTAATGTTTTTACAACCTATTTTAAATCAGACCAAACACCATTCACTAATATTTTATCTATTTTAAATTCATCATCAGAAAAAGGAAATTCTTTTACAAACTTTTCTTTCACACCATGTCTTGTATATACCACATTATCTTCTACAATATGACGTTTTTTCCCACCAGCACTAAGACCATTACCATCCACTCTAAAGATCCCGGCCGATTCATCATCTACTAATTCAAAACGGTCAGTTATTTTTGCAGCTCTTACACACCAATCAAAATCTGACACAATCCTAAATTGCTCATCAAAGGGACCAACTTTTTCATATAACTCCTTCTTAAAAATAAAAAAAGGTCCACAGATCATTGATCTAACAAATTCTTTTTTATCAAAAATTTCAGGCTTTATAAATTTAGCTTTTACAGGCACCGACAGACCAAAAACATTTAGATACCAGATTATATAAAAAGCAAAATAAACTAAATCTGCTCCGTCATCTAATAATTTAATAGCTTTAATTACTGAACCCATATAACGAACATCGTCGGCATTCCAAAAACCTATTTTATTGCCCTTGGCCATTTTTATTCCCCTATTCCATGTAGCATATAAAGGCTCCCTAGGAACTTCCGTTATAAAAAAATTATTATCACCTTCAAACTCTTTCTTTAATTTTTTCTCTTTATCTGTTGGATCGTTAACTATTATAACAAATTCAAAATCAACGTGTTTTTCTTTTAAAACTTTAGATGCCTTCTTAACTTTTTTGATGTATTTATCTAAATACTTATCCGATCTATAAAGTGATGTTACAAAACTAATCATATTTTTTATTTAACTATATTATTTTACTCTAGCTATGAAAGTTTCTTCATATAAAAGAAAACTATCAAGATTATTTTTATCACATTCTTTACCGTCTAAAGTAAATAATTTATAATCATTCTCTACAAACCATTTATATATATCCATGTGATCGTATGAATAACCAGATAAATTAAACTTAGTTATCTCAAGAAAAACTACAGGTTTACAAATACCAATAACTTTTTTAGCCCCTCTTAAAACTCTAAGTTCTGCACCTTCAGTATCTATTTTAATAACATCTAGTTGAGGTTTACCATTATCACACCACCAATCATCCAATGTAATGGTTTTAACATTTATAGTTTTACTACCACCACTACTGATATGTTTAGTATCTATAAATCCATCTCCACAATTATTTACTTCGTCATGGGTTACAAATTTTTTTTGACCATTTTCAAAATCCAAAGCTTTTTTATATAAACTTATTTTTTCTTCAATTTCATTTGCAAAAATAGTTATATTAAATAAAAAATTTTGATTACTACCAGGCTCAAAAGCATATATTTTTACCTCTGGTATATTGTGCAACACATACAAACTAACCAAACCTATATTAGCCCCGACATCTACAAAAATTTTATCTTTTTTTTGTTTTAGTTCTTCTGTAATTTTTTGACACATTTTCCTTTCATACACCCTATCTGGATTACCAAAAAACAATCTACTAACTAAGCCGTTACCTCTATTGTAATATACTTTAAAATTTAAGTAATTAATTTTATTTAAATAAGGTTTCTTGCTGTCTAAAATTTTATAAATCTTAGTACGTAAAATAGAAAGTAGTGATAAAATCTTGTGTGGAATAATTTTTTTTAAACAAATCAAATTCATATATTTATTATATTATAGATAGTTTTTTCTTAATAAAACTATTAAGATTTTTAATTTTTATAAAAAAATAAATTAAAAATCTATTTAATACAAAAAGAGCTTTAATATTTTTATGCAACATTTTAATATTTAAATTATCTAATTTTGTATACCTCAATCGTAACAGCCAAACAAATTGTTCTGGAATAACATTTTTATTAAAATGAAAGAAATTAATAGAATGCAAATAAATATTGTCGTGGTATTTCCTAAAAAAAATATTTATCAAAGTTAAATCATGTCTAAAAAAATTACAATCACGCACAAAAATACTTCTATTTTTACCTTTATTTCTTTTTTTATCTCTTGTAGAGAAACCAAGAGTTAAACCAACACATGCAGCATTGTAAATATCATTAAAAATGTTTATTATATTTGTCGTATTTTTAAATCCTATTATTCCAGCATGCATTGTTGGTAAATCATCATAATTATCACCTAGACTAAATAATTTTTTATAACTTTTTGGAACAATTTCTTTAAAAAATACACATTCATCTATTAATAAAATATCTTTTTCTTCTATTATATCAAAAACTTCATCCAAAGATTTTAAAATTTGACAACCTGCATCAAGGTAAAAATTCAACCTTGCCACAGGATGAGCAAAAATATAGGTCTTCCATGTATAACAACTTCTCCAATGTGTACAAAACTTCGGCATATTTATAACTTCAACACCTTCAACCATTGACAATTCTTTACGAAAAACAGACAATAATCCAAGATCATAAACAAAAATAGTAGGATGTTTTGGATAAACAACTTTGATTGATGATATCAAATTTATCACCGAGGGAAAAAATTTTGTTGAACATGATGTTATGATTGCTTTTTCTAACATATTTATATTTTATCTAAACAATAAACCTCTACATATATAAAAGAAATGATTCCTAGTATTTTTAAACAGTAAAACAACAAAAGGAGAAATAGAGTATGATATAAGTGTTGCCCATGCCGCACCTTCAATACCATATCTAGGTATAAAATAAATGTTTAAAATTACATTAAGAGTCACCCCTATTAAACTAATAACTAAAGTCATTTTTGTACGTTTTTCCCCTATTAGCACTTGTGTTAAAACAGAACCAATCGCCACAGACACACCAGCCCAAATATAAATTTTTAAACTACCTACGGCACCTAGATAAGCATCACCATACAGAAACACAACGATTTGTTCTGACAAAAAGAAAACAGGAATTATAAATAAAATAGATAGGTAAATAGCCAAACTATACAATCTACTAAGTCGATGTGTATATTTAGTAATACTAACCTTACGAGCATTGAGTACTGCCGGAAACAAAGAACCTACAACAACTACAGGTAAAAAATACCAAATTTCTGATAACTTAACTGCAGCCCCATACAAGCCAACAGACTCAATACTAAGCATATGCTTAATAAATACTTGATCAATTCTCATGTAAATCTGTATAAAAGCACTAGATAAAATTAAAGGCCAAGAGCTATATAATATTTGTTGAGCTATATGTTTGTCGAATTTCCATTTAAAAATACTAAACTTATACTTTCTATATATAAATAAATAACCCGCTGAATAAAACAAAGATTCACACGCAAGAATAATTATAAAATAAATTAAATTTAAATGCAAAGATACTACTAAAACTTTTAAACACGCCAAAATTATATTTACTACTATAGAATTAATAACTATTGGCTTTGAAAATACTTTTGCTAAAAAATATGTATTTATGACAGAAAAAGGACTAAATACAAACGATATTCCAAATAATAAAATTAGTAAATTGATATAAAAACCATTATTATTAAATAATATAGAAATACATAAAATAATAAATACTAAAATTGAACCTATAATTTTAAGAATAAAAGATGTTCCAAGTAATTTATCTTTTTTTTCTGGAGACTCTATAATATCAACAAATAATATACTGTCTACTCCCAAGCTGGCTAAAAATGCAAAAATACCCACATAGCTTAAAACATAATTTACCAATCCAAAATCATACGGACCAAGAACACGTATTATATAGATATTTACAAAAAATCCAATAACCAAAGCAACAACCCTTCCAGTCAAATTCCAACCAGTGTGAAAAAAGTAACGCTTTGGACCTTCTTCCTTAATACGCTTTAAAACGGGATGTAATAATAATTTTCTTAAAATATTCATACTAAATCTATTTTTTTCTAAATACACTAAGAGTATCTTTCGTTTCAATGAACTCAACTAACTTTTTTTTAGTTTCCATTTCATTGTGAAAACTAGATTTTATCAATTTAATCATATATAAAAATTTTATTACCAATCTCGAGTTTTTTGAATTACTTATTTTTTAACTTTTTAATATAAATCTGTTGCTTTTTTATCTACTTTTGGTGAAACAATATTAAGAAGTTCATGACCCATTATTCTATATTGCCCACCAACTTTATTTGCCTTAAGTAAGCCTTTTTTTAAAAGACGTTTAATTGTACTATTACTTACTTTTAATAATTCCTGTGCTTCTGCAATAGTATAAACTTCATTTTTATTTATTTCTGGCATATTTTTTAATTAAAAATACTCCTTATAGTATATCAAGAAGTGTCAATAAGTGTCAAAACAGTTCAATTACTTATCCACAGTTAAATTTAATAATTTTCCTTAAACCACTCATAACTTGACATCACCCCTTCTTCTAAATCTATCTCATGTTTCCAGCCAAGATTATGCATTTTACTCATATCTAATAATTTTCGAGGGGTTCCATCGGGTTTACTAGCATCCCAAACAATCTCGCCTTCAAATCCAACCGTTTTTTTAATCATTTCAGTCAATTCTTTAATCGAAACTTCAAGCCCAGTCCCTAAATTCATAAATATATCACCTTTCTCATTTTGCCCCTCTGTTGGATCAAAATTCTCCATAACAAACACAGAACCAGATGCCATATCATTAACATGCAAAAATTCTCGCATCGGGCTACCGGTTCCCCAAGCTTCAACTTTTTCATCGCCCCGTTCTTTTGCTTCGTGTAATTTCCTAATTAAAGCCGGCATTACATGAGAACTTTTTAAATCAAAATTATCATTCGGACCATAAAGATTGGTTGGCATTACAGCAATAAAATTTGTACCGTATTGTCTATTATAACTCTGACACATTTTAATTCCAGAAATTTTTGCCAATGCATAAGGTTCGTTAGTTGATTCGAGCAAACCAGTTAACAAATGCTCTTCTTTCATTGGCTGAGGACAATTTTTTGGATAAATACAAGATGAACCAAGTAACAAAAGTTTTTTTACTTTATTCAAATATGCTTGATGAATAATATTATTCTGAATCTGTAAATTTTCATAAATAAACTGAGCGGGTTGTGTACTATTAGCCAGTATACCCCCTACTTTAGCAGCTGCCAAAAATACATATTCTGGTTTTTCAGATTCAAAAAAATCTTTAACCGCTTGTTGATTAAGTAAATCTAATTCACTGTGAGTACGCACAATCAAATTATTATATCCTTGTTTTTGAAGTTCGCGAATTAACGCAGAACCAACCAGCCCTCGATGTCCTGCTATATAAATTTTAGCATCTTTTTCCATATTATTTTAAATATTTACTTGAATCAACTTCCAATTCATCAAATTCAGCACTAACCATTATACGAACCAACTCTTCAAACTTTGTCTTTGGCTCCCATCCTAATTTATCTTTTGCTTTTGACGAATCACCTATCAATTCTTCTACTTCTGCCGGTCTAAAATATTTTTTATCTATTTCAATAATTGTTTTTCCAGTATTTTTATCGATCCCCTTTTCTTCTAACCCAGCACCTCTCCATTCAAAATCCATTCCAAGCAACTTTGCAGTTAATTCAACAAATTCACGTACACTGTGATTTTCACCAGTAGCCACCACATAATCATCTGGTAGGTCTTGTTGAAGCATTAACCACATTGCTTCAACATAATCTTTTGCATAGCCCCAATCACGTTTTGCATCCAAATTACCCAAATATACTTTATCTTGTTTCCCTAATTTAATCTTTACAAATGCATTGGTAATTTTTTTAGTCACAAACGTTCCACCACGACGAGGAGATTCATGATTGAATAAAATACCGTTACAAGCAAAAATACCATACGATTCTCGATGATTAACAGTCGTCCAATGGGCAAAAACTTTTGCACAAGCATAGGGGCTGCGAGGATAAAAAGGAGTTGTCTCTTTTTGAGGAACCTCAAAAACTTTACCAAACATTTCAGATGAACCTGCTTGATAAAATTTCACAGGTCTTTGTTTATCTTTTATAGCATCAAGTAAACGTAATGTTCCCATTCCAACTGTATTAGCAGTATAAACAGGCATTTCAAAACTAACTTTTACATGACTTTGAGCACCCAAGTTATAAACTTCATCTGGTTGAATTTTATCAAGCAACCGACTTACATTACTACCATCTGTTAAATCTCCATAATGAAGAAATAATTTTACATTTTTTTCATGCGGATCACGATAGATATGATCAATTCGGTCAGTATTAAAAGAACTTGAACGACGAATTATTCCATGTACTTCATAACCTTTTTCAAGTAAAAATTCTACTAAATAAGAACCATCTTGTCCTGTAATACCTGTAATTAATGCTTTTTTAATCATACTTTTATTATTTATTTTGATTAACAACATTCACTATATTTAATAATATGCTTTTTCCATTTTCATCAATACTTATTTCACTATTACCTAAACCTAAATTTGCTATTTCCAAGGCTTTACCATTTTCACCAATACTTAAAAACATACTTCCCAATCTCCAATAACTTTCTCCTATCTTATAGTTATCTTCTAAAACACTCTCAAGCAATGCAACAGATTCATTTACTTTACCTAGCTGAGCTTTAACAGTTGCTAACATATATATAATTTGTTGCCTTTTTGGAGATTTAGACAAAGCATCTTCTAAAAGTAATTCTGCTTCAAACAAACTATTCATATCTTGATTTAAAGAAGCTTTTAACTGAGTAATTTGTGCTAAAGATAACTGATTTCTGATATCAAGCGGATGTAATTCTAAATTCTTTCTAAGTTCGGAATAAACAAGATCAATCATTTTGTTACTATTTTCAATTCCTATTTTTTCATTATACTCCGAAACAATTTGATTAATAGATCTACTTAAATCGCTCCTTATATCATCAATGTGTGGAGAGTTAAAGTTTAAAGCTTCTTTTGCAATCTCTATTCCCTCGATAGGGTTTTGATTAACAACTCTTATCGCTTCTAAAGACTTCTTATTAGCTTTTGATGGTTGAACATTAAAAATAAACACTACTACAAACACTGCTAATATTATTGTTATAATTGAACCACTACCTATATTCTTGTCTGAGGATGATTCCTTAGTATCTGATTCTATAGAATTTATAGATGGAGGTGTTGAAGCTACCATAGCCAACCAAAACATAAGACATAGGTATGAAGTTGGATTCTCAAAAACCGTAATATTTTGTATTAGATGGGCTAATAAGAAAGCCGAGCCAACTATAAAAACATGTTTATCTAATTCCTCATTCTTATATCTTACACCTAAATAAATCCATGAAACACCAAATAAAGATAAATATACAAAAATACCAAAACCACCTTGAACAGCAATTGTATTCATTACAACGTTATGAGCATTATCAAACCATGTTTCACCATAACCATGTTCTAAAAGTTCTGATTTATAATATTTATTAAATGCATAAAAATAATTATTTGGCCCCCAACCAAATAAAGGTCTTTCTTGCCACGCTTCAATTGCAATCCCCCAAGCGATCCAACGAGGGCTATCTTTAACATCTTGCAACGATGTATTTAATGTTCTGTTTAATATATTTATATCCTTAACAAAATCGGATTGACGATTAATAAATAAAAATAACAAAATTACAACACCTACTCCAATCATCACCCAAAGAGCACTACGTACTTTTTTATTTTCTTTTAAAAATATTGCATATAATATTGATATCAAACCAATCCCTGCAAGCCACCCAAGCATTGGACCACGAGAACCACCACCAAACAAACCTATAATTGCTAAAATACCTAAAGCAACTTCTATATATCTCCAAACTTTATTTTTTTCTTTAAAAACAAGTAACATTGATACAAAAAATAAAAACATACCGTAACCTGAGACATAAATTGGATTACCAAGTGTACTTGAAACTCTAGTACTACCTCTATTTAAAAGAAGCTCTGGACTGAATTTTTGTAGCAAAGCAATAAACATTACAATCGAACCAGCGCCTAAAAACCACAATAATGCCTTTCTCCATTCTTTCCAATCTTTAAATACAGAGGTACAAATAAAATAAAAAGAAACATAATGAAAAACCGTAAACAAACCCAACATTCTTTCATGATTATCCCAAAAACTATGGTATGGATCAGTACCAACAAAGGTTGAAATTGCAAAACTTAAGAAAAATAATAAAACCGCAATATTAATCGGGTTCAACTTTGGCTTATATTCGTGCCAATTAATAATTAACAGCAATACATAACAACCAATTAATAATTCAACAAGTGTTCTAAACAGTAAAATTTTTGGTACAATAAATGGAAATATATAAGAACTTGGCAATACCACTAGAGGTACAAAGAAAGTTGCATAAATCAAAAATTTTGTTAATTTTTCAATATTTTTTTTGTTAATCATAGATATAATAAAAAAGCCCTTAATTAAGCTTTTATATTATAGAAAAAAATGCCAAAATAGTCAAACTTACTATTATACTGACGTTTTAATTTATCTTAAATCTTAGTAGTAATACATTACTAATCAAAATTTTGAATTCTAATTTTATTTACCTTTTTTCCCTAATTTTTTGATTTTTTCAATTTGTTTTTCCTTTTGAACAACACTTAAATTCTTAACACCGGCTATTAAAGTTGTTCTAACTGGAGATATGCCACAAAACCCTAAAACTGCTCTTTTAATAATTTTAACTCCAGCCGAACAAAGAAAAAATCTATATAAAAAATTAGGTCCGTCCATCGTGGTTATGATTCTGGCACTTTTTCCCTTTAATAACCTATCCCAAAGTGGAGAATCTTTATGATATTTAAAACCAAAGCCAGGTAAAAATATTCTATCTATAAACCCTTTTAAAACTGCGGGAAAACACCCCCACCAATCTGGAAAAATAAAAACAAGATGATCTGCCCATTTTATATCTTCTTGAGCACAAACTAAATCTGGTTCTAATTCTTGAATTTCTTTATAACCTTTATGTAAGTTTAAATCAAAATCAATTTCTCCAAGTAATAAAAGCTTAACTTCGTAACCAGCTTCTGTTGCACCTTTCATGTATTCAGATGCCAAAGCCCCGTTAAAACTTTTACCATCAGGATGCCCCAAGATAATCAAAATCTTTTTTTTATACATAAAGTATTTTATGTTAAATTAAAAATAAAATAATTAATTTTTTATACGTCTACAAATTATTCAAAACATTATTAATAACCTTTGTTGAAATATCTACATATATATTCTTACCCAATGCTGTATAATGAGTATCGTTTGAATAATACAATAAATCTGAATCATCTTCCTCTCTGTATTTTTTTAACTCATCATATATATTAACATGCTTAACACCTAACTCACTTAATTCTTTTTGTAATCTTGGAATAAATCCATTATATCTACCGCCCTCTACAAAATCATAATAGATTGAATATTTATTTGGTATTACAGTGTAAATCAATATTAAATTATACTTCTTTTCTATATAGTCAGACAATTCCTTTAAATTATTCGCCATTTCTACCACTTCCTCTTCTACTATTTTTTTCTCATTAAATAATACTTCCTCACTTAAAAAAAGCATAGGTGGAGTTTTGCTTAAAGCCCCTATATTATAATCTATCCTATTAATTAATTTATAATTTAAATCCTTAAACCAAAATCTAATTGGAAGCAAATACTTATTCCTCTTAAAAAAATATTCTGTTTCTTTAAAATCAAATAATTGAAAACTAAGTTCATCAACCAACTCAATATATTTATCAATCTTAGTTTTATTTTCTTCATTTAACTGTTCTACAATCATATCGTCATATCTCAACCCATGAATCAAAGAAAATCTTTCAACAACCTCTACCATTAAAACTTTCTTCTCTTGTGGCTTGTATTTCATATTCTCTAAAATTTCAATTGGATTGTACGCCATTCCACCTCTTAGTACGACTTTCTCTCCAAGACTTTCTTGTAATAAATTTGTGAACAAATCGCTCCCCAACCTCATATAGTAAAAAGAGTCACCAATAGCAATAACTTTTGAATCTATTGATCGATCTTTATCCACACTTTTATTTGCCAACGGAATTTTAATTTTAAAATCACTAAGCCCACTATTTAACCAAGAATCTCCAAAAACATATTCTTCATTTCCGTGATTTATAATATATTTTCTACCAAGTCTATTGATTTTACCAAAAACTAAAAGAAGACATGAAAACAAAACTACTAATAAGAAGAAAAATGTAATTATTTTTTCTTTTCTAAGCATATCTAAAATTGAAAATAAATAAATTGCTGTTCCTTAAAAATACCAAGAAATAAAATGGCAAAAACTATACTACTGAAAAATAATAATCTAAATACTTTTGAATGATTATTTACTTTTTCAATAAAGTTATTTTTACCCTGCCAAATTTCAAACAAAACCAAAGAAACAATTGCAAAAAATGCAATTATAAATTCAGGCAAACCTCTTCCAAATACCACACTATCAAAAAGTATTATTTTTAATTGTTCTAAAGTACTAGACCACCCAACAAATATATTAGTAACTACGTAAATTGAGTCTATAAAATTATTAGATCTAAAAAAAATCCAAGTGAAACTTACAAGCACAAAAGTAATAATAACTTTTATACTATGATTGAGTTTGAAAAAAATCAGAGATAATGACGTAAAAAAAATTTTAACAAAGTTTTCTACAACTAGATAAGCTCCGTTAATTGACCCCCATAATACAAAATTCCAATTTGCTCCATGCCAAAAACCACTAAGAATAAATACAATCATAATGTTGATGTACTGACGTATTTTACCCAGACGATTACCCCCAAGAGGTATGTAAACATAATCTTTAAACCAACTATAAAGAGACATATGCCACGACCTCCAAAATTCAGAAATAGATGCAGAAAGATATGGTCTATTAAAATTTTCCATTAATTTAAAACCCATAACACGAGCTGAACCTATCGCTATATCACAGTAGCCAGAAAAATCACAATATATTTGAAATGCAAAAAATACTACACCTATTACCAAAATCAAACCATTATACTCATAAACATTGTTAAATATCTCGTTAACAAAAATAGCCAGTCTATCTGCGATAACAACTTTTTTAAACAGCCCCCAAGCAATAAGCTTTAAACCATTCAATATCTCATAAACATCGTACCGATGTTTATCTTTAAATTGTGGAATTAAATTTTGAGGTCTTTCAATTGGTCCTGCTACCAACTGAGGATAAAACAAAACATAAGTTGCGAGTATTCCAATATGTCTTTCTGCTTTTTGTTTCCCCCAATAAATCTCAATTAAATAACCCATACTTTGAAAAACATAAAAAGAAAGCCCTATTGGCAATATTATCTTTAAAACAGATACCGAATAATTCCAACCAAAAAAATCTACGGCATAATCCAAATTTTCAATAAAAAAATTAAAATATTTATAAAACAAAAGAGGTAAAAGATTCAATACAACACCTGCAAATAAAAGCACTTTGGATAGATTCCTTTTCTTTTCAATTAAAATACCTAACACATAATCTACTAAAATAATAAATATTGGAATCAAAATATACTTCGGCATAAAAGCCATATAAAAATATAGACTAGCCAAAAGTAAAAGCACCCATCTAAAACGATGGGGTAATAAATAATAGAAGAAAACTACTATCGGGAAAAAAATTAAGTATCCAACTGAATCAAAAAGCATAAATAATATATCTACCACAAATCATAAAATATTATTATAACAATATTTTATAATACTTCTAAAATTTAAAAATTAAGCTTATCCGCTTGTTCACCAATTAGAGGAAGTGGTTTTTGTTTACCTTCCAAAGCATTTATTATTCCCAAAATCCAGAAAAAAACCAATATAATACCTAAAATTGGACCAAATACCCAGCCAAACAAAGGTACAGCAGTAAATAATGAGATAACAACCCAAGCAATTAAAAGTCCCAAGGATTGTTTTACGTGATATTTAACAAACGGATCATCTTTTGAATCTGTTAAAAGAGGAATTGCAAAAAAGACATAAGCTATAAATGCCATAGTTGTATTTTTAGAATCTGTTTTTTCACTTGAAGCAGCCTTAGCTACCTCAGGATTTTCTTCTGATTGTTCAACTTTTTCCTTATCCTCTATTTCCTTACTCAAACCATTGGGGGCAGTCTTTTCAAAACCATGCTCTTCGGCAATTCGTTTTTGATATTCGCTTTGCTCTCTTAATTCATCTTGTTTATCTGATTGAAAATTTTCTTCTTGCATATATTTTTATTTTAAAGTATTAAATTAACATTAATTTTACATTTTCTCATTTTTTATCCATATTATTTTTTCCAATCTTTAATACTTATTGTTTTTCCACGTAAAGAAAATTCTACTTTTTGCCCTACTCTTATTTTTAATTTATTAATAATCTCTGCAGGAATAGTAACAGCCTTACTACCACCACGATTAAAAATCTTTCTTATTTTATTGTCTTCTATATTTCTTCTTCCCATATTATTTTATATTTATATATCTTTAAACTTATCTACCACCAGGTAGGTAGCTATTTAAATAGCTATTTAAATAGCTACATATATTATACCAAAAAAGTAAAAATTAAAATAGATTAAATAAAAAAATCCCACGAAATTAATCGTGAGAGGTGAAAAACCAATTTAAGAAGTAAGTAAACCTTCCATAAACGAACTGGATGCTTCAGAATAAACGGATGCATAAATACCTTCAATAACTACCATATTCTTATACCCCGCTACAAGCACCCATTTGTTACCGCTTTTCTCCCAAGCATTTATGAGATTTTTGGTAGGATTATAACATACAGCAGTTTTAGCCAACTCAAACATGGATACATCGCCAATACTATCACCTATCACAACCAACGCTTCGAGTTGCTCATAAGAAATTTTGGCAATCCGCTCAACTGAAATATACTCAAAAATCTGTAACAAAACTTTCTTTTTATTAAGAGCATCTCCAGAATCACATTTACCAGTAAAACAACCGTCCGCATCCACGTCATAATAAATACCCTTAGCAAAATCGAATCCAAGTTTTTTACCAATAATGGAAACAAGAAAGTCGGGAGAATGTGATAATAAAATTGTATAAAATCCACTATCTTTGGCTTTCTTATGCAAAACACTCACAAAAGGATAAAGACGACCTGGATAATTATTTACTAATTCTTCTGCGATTTTCACTACTTCTGCTTTATTCTTTCCTTCTAGGTACTTTTTAAAAAGCAGAACCAAACCTGTAATAAAAGTCTGAAATATAGACTTTTCAAGCCATTCTCTTTTAAGAGTTCCATACTCTTCACCAGCCTCTTTAGGAAAAATATTCTCTTTAATCAAGGCTTCAATTAAAAACACCAACTGTTGATCTCTCGTATATGTCCCATCCAAATCTGAAACCAAACAATTATTTATCATTCGCATTACACTACTCCTTACATGTAATTAACTTATTATTTTCAAAGAACTGATGTGTCAGCATATCATTTTAAAATACAGAAGTCAAGTTTAAAATCTGTTAACAAAAATCCTCTTAATAATTAAGAAGATTATAATATATATTTTTATTTTGTAGCCAAAATACTACGTTTATAACTCTCAAGGTTCTCAAGTGCAATTCCAGTTCCTTTTGCCACACAAAGAAGTGAATCATCTGCCACATAAGTTGGTACACCAGTTTTTTGAGCAATCAATTCATCTAAATTACGAAGAAGCGAAGAACCGCCAGACATAATTATTCCTTTATCCATTACATCAGCCGAAAGTTCTGGAGGTGTTTGCTGCAATACTTCTTTAACTGATTCAATTAATTTTTCAAGTACATCTTGCAAAGCTTCTGTCGTGTCGTCCGACGTCACTATAATATTTTTTGGTAAACCAGAAATCATATCTCTTCCTTTCACTTCCATTGTCAGAGGTTTACTCATGAACATTGCTGAACCAATCGCAATTTTAATATCTTCAGCAGTTCTTTCACCAACTGCAACATTATATTTATGACGAATATACTCAGTAACTTCCAAATCAAATCTATTACCACCAATTCGAACAGATCCACAGGAAACAATCCCACCAAGAGAAATAACGGCAATCTCTGCCGTACCACCACCAATATCAATAATCATATGACCAGATGCAGCTCCGATTGGAATATCAGCTCCGATTGCAGCCACAATTGGTTCTTTTATTATATACGCAGCTTTAGCTCCTGATGCAACTGCAGCATCAATTACAGCACGTCTTTCAGTTGAAGTAATTCCAGCCGGAACAGCAATCATAACTTCTGGTCTAAAAAGTCTAACTCCACCCAAAGCTTTATTTATAAAATATCTAAGCATTGCCTCAGTTGTATGATAATTTGCTATTACCCCTTCTTTTAGCGGACGTTCTGCAATAATTGTATCAGGTGTTCTTCCAATCATATCCTTTGCTTCAAGACCAACTGCTAATACCTTTCTATCTTCACGCGACACGGCAACAACAGAGGGTTCATTAACAACAATCCCCTTTTTAGGCACATGCACAAGTACATTTGTAGTTCCAAGATCAATTCCAATTTTCTTTATAAACATAAATTACTATTTTTTTAACTTTACATTAAAAACTCTATCAATCAACAGATCTGTATTTATACTATATTTACTATCGCCCCAATATTCTTTTATTTCTGCAGGCTTAGCACTTAATACATTATTACCCATATCTAGGCTAAGTGTCAAATCGTGATCCAAACTACCTAATTGCTTTTGTACTAATAAGTTATATTCACCATCTTTAATTTGTTTTACAATTTGCTCTGATAAATAAAATCTAAAAATCAATTCTTTAGAAGTTCCAGGTTCTACCCTAAAAAACATTCCAAACCAATCTTTCCCAAGCTCTTTTCCAAAATTACTTTCTGCATACTCTTGCGCCACACTCTCACCACCTACTACTTCTATAAATTCTGAACCAACAGGTAAATAAACTCGGGAATAGGTTAGGTATCTTGTTGTACGCCAATCAAATTTACCAGTATGATTATATTTCATTTTAACTTCACCCAAAAAACGACCACTCTCGGTTGGGCTAATTTTGTATTCAAGCTCTCTTTCCATTGAAAAATCTGTTTTCCAAGCTCCTAAGTTTGAATCTACCCACAACAAATAATCTCCGTTAGTTTTTTCTACTTTTGGTGACCATTTTTTTACTTCTAAAAAATCTTGAATTTGAGAATCTTTCGAATAAAACATTACCTGTCTTTGCATAATCATATCTTCAAATAACTCATAGTATTTCTGCCAATTTAAAGCTACGTCTTTTACAAATTTTGGAAGAATTATCTTTGAAAGCCTTCCCATTATATCTTTTCTCTCTCTAAAATCTATTCCTTTTTCCGCATAACCATACTCAACTTCATATTCTAATTTTTCTGTAAAATTTTTATAATTAAATTCTATTCCGTCCATGCTAACTGGACCTATTATTTTTAAAATACTTTCAAAAACAGTTGGGGTAACAGCTATAACAGCATCTATTTCTTGATAAGCAAGGCCTTTTTCTTTTTCGTATAATTCTAAAGCCTTTTGGGTTGAAACACCAAAATCTGGAGACCAATTAGAATCACGAAATTTCCAAGTTTCTATTTTTAAATGTTTGGCAAGTTGTATCGGTGGCACGGATTCAAATTCGGGAGACAAACCATCTAAAGTTTCCGTTCCCTCTACTTTTAAAATTTCTGGTTTACCATTTTCTATTTTTACAACTCCATATGACCCGATAAAACCTCCACCGGGTCGAAGTTCTGTATTATTTAAAAAAAGCATTAAATAATGTTGTGGTGCTGTAAACCCAAGTACTTTCTGTAATACCTCTGATTGCTCGTTAGAAACACTATTTTGACCTGTTGTTTTTTCAATTACCTTATTTATTATAAACTTTTGTAAATTACCAGATTTAAAGCTCATATATAAAAAAATTGTTAAACCTATAATTATTATCAAAATCGTTGTTAAAACTATTAATAAAACTTTTTTTAACATATTAATTACGTTTTTTAGCAGATACATTAAACCCAAGATATTTACCAAACATAAGCCTTGTGACTGCATCTATACAAGGAATTGCTGAAAATATTATTAAAGATACCGGCACAAGTATCCATTGTAAAACCATATAAAGATATTTATGAGGTGGGTGTATTTTTGGACGACGCGGTAATACAAGCATTGTCATCACAACAGATAAGAAAAGTCCAGTCATCGCAAGTATCATTAATATTTCCAAAATAAATGGTGCGTTAAAAAACAAAGCACTCTGCCTTACCCCATCTCCTGCAACAAAAAGTGGTAAACGTCCTAAAATTGTAATTAAAATTGCTACCACTGCCCAACTCCATTTTCCTTCCCATTCGTGAAAAAGAATAACAAACTTTTTCCATTTTGAAATATTTTTATTTTGTCTAAATTGCCAAAGTAAATATGGTATATTCTCTGACCCCCAAGCCCAACGACGTTGTTGAGTATAAAGATTCTTTAAACTTTTCCAAATATTTGAATCTCGAACAGTATCCATTGCAACAGGTATGTAAAGAGGAGTTACTTCATAATCACCGTTGTAATGAAACCAACACTGGTAAAAAATACGAGAATCTTCTGAAACTATATTTTTTGCGTGCCCTCCACAATCAACAATTGCTTTAAAGCTCATTGAATGAGAAGAGAAAGTAACCAGATTATCAAGTCGAGCCAAACTAAATAACATCCAAAAACTAGTACCAAGAGCTGATATACGTAACAAAGAAGGAGACTCCCAAAGATTGTTGTTGTAAAGAGTTACTGGCTGAAAAGAACTGTGGCTTGGATTTGGGTGAGACAGATACATAAAATTCAAATGAGAGAAATACTGAGGATGTACTACAGTATCAATATCAAAAACAGAAACAATGATATCTACGTAATCCCAATTTCTATTATCTACATATTTTTTAAACTCCTTTTCTACATAATGTATGTTCGATCCTTTTCCAGGTATCTCCCCTTCCAAGTCTTTTGGATGAGTATAAAAAATTAAATCTGCAAATTTACCATCATACATTTTTCTAATCTCTTCTTGAACACCGGACCAATGTTCAAGCTGCCTTTCTTCTCCCGAAATAACAATGTAAATCTTTTTAGCTGGGTATGTTGATTCTAGAATTGCATTAAGTGTTGTTTTCACAACTTCAGCCGATTCATTATAAATTGGCAAAAATACAACGTTCTTTTTTTTGTCCCAATCCAAAAAATCATCTTTTAATTTTTGCATCCAATTTGTTTTGGTTGATTTGTGAAATCTTTTCCATGACAAAATCAAATAAGAAGAAAAATACCCAACCCTAATCACCCAATAAATATCAAAAGCGATTATTAAATAAATTACTATAAGAGGTTTTGTGAATGATAAAAAAATTGGTAAAAGCAAAGTAACCCAAATACTGATTCCGGGCAACATCTCATATATCCTATAACGACGATAATCACTAATCATAGTAAATTAACTTTTCTGTTTTTTAATACCTATGTTTGGCTCTCCACTATATTTTGCACTAATATATTGGCCAACTTTTACTTTTTTAATTTTTTCTTCCAACTTGCCTAATTCTTTTTCTTTTACGCCAAGAACTGGTATACCAAACGAATAACCAAAAGTATTTGCAAAAGTAACTACAATACGAGTGGAAGTAAAACTACCTTTACCTATTAAGACAGCCATACCCCTTAAATTTTCTTTCTTTTGTTTGGTATTTTTTAAAAATTTATCAAAATAATAAAGTAACGATATATTATCTTTTACAATAAACTTCTTCTCTTTCCAAGTGCCATCTAGGCAATACCAAAATACAACTTCTTCTCTATTTGAATTATCAACAAAAACAAACATATATTATTTACAAATTTGAAGAAATTTTATCCAACACAATCACATGATTTGCTTCAAAAATATTATATAAAAATTTATCTCCCAATTCTTTTCTTTCCACATATTCATCTTCACTCATAACAGTGTAACGAAGTGACTGTCTTAAAACACCTTCGAATTTTTTAATTAAATTATTCATCGTTATAGGCTTAACCTTACCTACTAAGAGCATATCAATTGTTGAATTCTCGTCAGAAGTAAATATACCACTTAATAAAAACAACTTTAAATCTCCTGCTTTTTTTGAAACCTCATCTATCATTTCTTGTTCCTCCATTACTTTAACCTTTGATAAAAGTGCTCCAAGCTCAGAAAAAACTAAAGAATCTATTCTTACACGATAATATTTTGACTTACTAGTACCAGCTTCGACTTCTTTTAATTGCTCTTTTGGAACTTCAGAAATAATTCCCAACTTCTCTAAATTAGCTATTTCTCGCCTTACGGCATTTAATTGTACATCTATTAAACGAGCAAGTTCACGAACAAAAAAATATTTATCTGTGTTGTAGAAAAATATTTGTAATAATTTTAATCTGGTCTTTGAACCAAATAGGTGTTCAAACATATATTTCATTTATACTAAGGCTTTCTATTAACAGTTGTTAATTTTTACGTAATTATAGTATAATATTATTAAAGCTAAAAGTCAAAGTATGAGTGAAATTTTACGTTTAAACGAATTTTTTATAGAAGGCGGTGATCAAAACAAATCACACGTCCTTTTACACGTTACAGAGCCCTCTAACTCCGACGAGAGAGATAAGGGGTATTTTTTTGCTGCCTGTGAAATAAATAATGCTGAAACAAAGCATATTTTAAAATTACAAAATATCATAGAAGAAATAGAAAACAGTTATTACGAAACCAAAGATGAGGAAGATAAAACTGCCTTAGAGGTAGTACTCGAAAAAATTAATTCTAAAAGCTATTCATTGCAAGATGAAGAGGTTAATCTTAACTGTATAGTTGGTACCATCTGTCATGATAACATTATTTTTTCATTACATGGAGAGCCTTTGATGTTTCTTTTTTATAAACGATCAGACGGTACATATTCTACAATGGATTTAACAGAACAAAACAAAGATTCTGAAATAAATAAAAAACAACTTTTTTCACAAATCATACAAGGAAAATTAAAAAAAGATGATTTTCTTTTTTCTGGAACACCTCATATATCAAAATATTTTGATCAAGACAGACTCCTAAAAATTTTAACTACTCGACCAGTTAGGCAGGGAGCAGACCACATCAACAGAGTTTTAACCGAGCTTAAAAACAACCTTTCTTTTGGTGGACTTATTATAAAATTAGAAAATAACACAAGTAAATTTGCTAAGAAAGAAAAATTAAAAGAAAAACAATCTATTAATAAATTATTTGTTACCGAAAAGAATACAGCCCAAATACTAAACTCTTCTTTAATGCCAAATATAAATAAAAAAATAAGAAAGATTTTTAATAATGAAAAAAATATAAAAAACTCACTTCCCAACAATTTAAACCGCGAAAAAGAAACAAACCATAGAACCAATACAAAAAATAAAAAAATAAAAAAAACAAGACAAACACTAGACCAAGAAGTGTGGATTAAAATTTGGCAAATACTAAAAAAAATAACAAAATTAATCATTACAATTTTAATTTCAATTTTTACTGTTTTCTACACAATATTAGGTGGTTTAACAAGACAAATTACCCTATTTTTCTTTGTTCTTACAAACTATCAAGGCAGAAGACGCAACATAATAGAAAACTGGTCACGAACTAAAAAAAGTTATATTGAAAACTTTAAACAACTATCTACTTCAACAAAAATATTACTTTTTATTTCAATCCTAATATCTTTAATCTTCATTTCAAGTTTGGTCTTTTTAAGTGCAAAGCAAAAAACTGAAGTCGCTTTAGAAAAACACAAAATTAATATAACTAATATTCGTTCCAAACTAGACAACATGGAAGGGGCATTAATTTACGGAAACGAAGAGATAGTTTTTGAAGAAATACAAAATGTAAAAAAATTATTAAATAATCTAAATCATGAAAAATACCCAGAAGATTGCAATAATTTAAATGAAGAATTAAATAAATTTATTAAAAAAGTTAGTAAAATTTCAACTGTTGAAGCGGAAAAAATTACTGATTTAACAACTTATTTTGGAATAGATTATTTTAATAAAATAATTCAAGTTGGTAATAAAATTATTATTTTTGGCACCAACACCTCTACAGTTGCTTTCTACGACTTGTTAAGTAAAGAATTAAAAAATCTTAAAACACAAGCAAATGGTTTTATAGCAGGGTCAGTACCAAAAGAAAATGACTATGCGTTATTACTTACAGATAAAAATGAACTGTACAAATTTGACCCTAGAGAAAATTCTCTTAAAAAGGTAGAGGTATACTACCCTCAAGAAAATATACAAATAAACAGCATAGTTGTATATAACAGAAAACTTTATACACTTGATTCTCAAAACAAACAGATTTATAAACACACCCCTATTCAAAGTGGTTTTGGAACAGGTATAAAATGGACCAAAACGGGAATAACAGAATTATCAGATAATATTGATATGGCAATAGACGGTGATATATACACACTAAAACAAAATGGAATTGTCACCAAAATAACAACTGGTAACAAAGTAAACTTTACTATATCCAGATTAATTCCACCACTACAAAATGCAGACAAAATCTGGACATACAATAATCTAAATTATATTTATATTCTAGATAGCCTTGAAAAACGTTTAATAATCCTTAAAAATGATGGGGTTTTTTATAAACAACTAACTTCAGAAAAATTTAATAAACCAACAGGATTAATTGTTAATGAAGCAACAGGCACCGTATACACTCTTGATCAAAACAGACTTTTTAAAATAAATATATAAACAAAAAATCATATTAAAAAACCTTCCCTTTAGGGAAGGTTTTTTAATTGTACTATAAAAACTTAAATTATTTTAAATTTACTTTAGCACCAGCTTCTTCTAATTTCTTTTTCATTTCTTCAGCTTCTGCTTTAGCAACACCTTCTTTGATGTTTGCAGGAGCACCGTCTACCAATGCCTTAGCATCAGCAAGTCCCAAACCTGTCATTTCTTTAACAGCTTTAATAACATTAATTTTACTATCACCGAAATCTGCAAGTTCTACATTAAACTCACTTTTTTCTTCAGTAGCAACTTCACCACCAGCAACAGGAGCAGCGGCAGCGGCAACAGGAGCAGCAGCAGATACACCAAATTTGTCTTCTAAAATACTAACTAATTCAGCTAGATCAAGAACTGACATTTTTTCAATTTCTTCTACTAAAGATTTAAATTTTGTAGGTACTTCTACCTCTTTTTTTTCTTCTGACATATTTTTTATGTTTTAAATTAATTTTTAGATTCTTTAACTGCATTTAATACACATACTAAATTACGTAAATTCCCAGCTAATACATTTACAAAGCCAGAAACAGGAGCATTGATCGAACCAACAACTTTAGCTAATAGATCATCACGACTTGGAAGATTAGCTAAGCTTTTAATACCAGCTTCATCAATAAATTTACCTTCAAGTACACCGCCAAAAATTTTAACTACTTTGTGACTTTTTGCAAAGTCATTAAGAGTTCTTGCAGCAGCTACTTCGTCAGTTCTACCCATAAGAGTAGCCAGACCACCTTCAAATGCTTTTGTATCAATATCTTTTAAACCAGCTTTGTCGAGAGCAAGTTTAACTAAAGTTTTTTTAGCAACTAAGATATCAATATCATTTTCACGACAAGATTTACGTAATTCCTCCATTGAAGGAACATCTAAACCTTGAAAATTCGCAAAAACTACAGCTTTTGAATCTTTAATGCCTGATTCAAGATTTTTTACAGCTTCTTGTTTTTGTTCTTTTGTCTTTGACATAATTTTTAATCAAAAATCTATGGTTATTAACCATAGAACTTCTAGTACAAATCGACTTTGGTGATTTACTCACTTTGCACCTCGGCAGGTAATTAAGAGGTTTTTAGACCCTCACCTGCTGTCTATGGATTGCGTATATAATAACATAACCTTAATATGGTGTCAAGTATAAAAAAGAAGGGTCAAACGACCCTTCAAACTAAAAAATTCATAGCTACCGCACTTAGAACAGGAATGAAAAAATTATCTAGGTTCCCTGCGTAAACCTCTACTACAGCTCCCACTGCACAACCTGCAAAAATCATCCAAACCTTCGTCCCCATCGTATAGCCAATGGGGAAAAATGGTATTGCGAGAGAATCGAGCAAAGAAACGGCTAGAACCATAATAATAAAACTCCCGACCATAAATGCGGAAACTCCTTCGACGCTCTTTCCTTTTAAAAGAGGTTCGGGTAATTTAATACTTTTACCAGTCGCCTTTTTAACAATTTTTACCAAAAAATCACCAAAGATAAGGATTGCAATTGATAAAGCACTAATCAACCACTTTCTCGGTGTACCGTATTTTTTACCAATAATTCTGGCCAACGGGTCACCGAACGCCAAAATCATTACCGACATAGCCGCAATATAAAAATCAAAAAAACCATAAACAATAATTATCCCAATTAAATAGGTACCCATTCCAGAATATCTTGTGCGTTCATCTTCACGCAATACCTCAATCTTAACAAACCATTGTTCTATAGTAGTCAAAAAATTGAGATATTTATTATCTAACCACCCCCATTTCTGATTAGAACAAAAGAGAAAAGGACGCATCACATCTACTATTAAAACTATTATGCCCATTACAACATATACAAAAAAATCTAAGAAAACTACTGACAAAATACCCTTTTGTAGCATTACTGCTACAGGAATAGCAAATACTCCCCAAATATTGTGAAAACCTGTTCTCTTTAATTCAAGTTTCACTTCCTCAATCATATCTGTTTTCTTCATTCAAACCTCCTAACAAGTTTTAAACTATTATTTAGCTATAAATTTTCAAATTACTAACTAATTTTTATCATAAAAATAATAAAGTGTCAATCGTAAAATAAAAAACAACCCCTTTTACTGGATTGCTTTTAATAATATATTTTAAATTTAATCTTCCACTACAGTACCTTTAATCTCTTTTCCTAAAATTACATTTTTTACTTGTTTCAAATCTGTTCCTTTTACAAACACTGCCTTTAACTTTAATTTTTGAGCAAGTTTTGTAGCAGACGGATCAAATGGAATATTTTTACCAGGAACCCATTTATCACCCACTAACTTTCTCATCTCTTTCCAATTTAATTTCTCTATTTTCTTTGCATTTTTAAATTTCTTTGGATCACTGTCATACACATAGTCAATATTCGACATATTAACAACCAAATCTCCACCATAAACTTCGGCTAATTTTACTGCATCATAGTCAGTTGACCAACCCGGTTTCCAACCACCAGCGACAATAATAGGCTTATTTGTTTTTACTTTTTGACTTGGATCTTTTATTGTTTCGTTGTAAGCCAAATTACCAAACATATTTTTAACAAATTCTGCATTAAGCCATGTTGCAAAAATTCCTACCCAATCCATTTCTTTATCTGTTATTTTTGAATTTACTGATCTTAAAGCCGATTGATAATCGCGCGCAGTAAACCCACCACCTACAACAAAAATAAACTTATCCCCCATCTTTATTCTCTCCAATATTAATTTTCTAAAATTCTTTAAAAATTTTATATCAAAACCAGTTTTAGGAATAACAATTGAACCACCCACTGATAAAATTTTATAATTACTTTTCAACATATAACTATTTTTTATCACTTAACAAATAATTAACTAAGAAACTTACTACCCACATTCCAAGGGCACCCCAAAATGCCGACATAAAACCAACAACCTCAAATCCTTGAACCACTGTTGAAACAAACCAAAAAAGACAAGCGTTAATAACAAGCGTAAAAAATCCTAAAGTTAATATATTTACAGGTAAAGTTAAAACTAGGAGCAAAGGTCTGATTAATGCGTTAACAAAACCTAAAATTAGAGCAGCTATTAAAGCATTGTAAAAACTATTAACTACTATACCTGGTAAATAATTTGCTAAAGCGAGCAAAGTAGCTGTACTTGCAAGCCATCTTAAAAATAATTTCATATTCATTGAATCAAACTGATTTAAATTGATTACACAGATTATAAAAATCGTGTTTTATACCAATAAATAATACAAAAAACTAATTATTGGAGTAACATACGGAATAAAAAATAAAATAAAAACAAGTAACAAGATCATTCCATATTGTTGTAACATTGCTTTTATTTTATATGCTGAATCAGGTAAAATTGCAAATAAAATTTTTGATCCATCAAGCGGAGGAATTGGAATAAGATTAAACACCGCAAGCATTATATTTGCAAAAATAATAATAGAAATAAATTCTGCTATACCCCAAAAAGCAATCGGTAAAAACGGTACAAAGCGTAATGCAATAGCAAAAGATAAAGCTAATAGAATATTAGACATTGGTCCTGCAACAGCAACGAGGGCTGATCCCCATTTTTGATTTTTTAAATTATATGGGTTATATGGTACTGGTTTTGCATATGCAAATAAAAAACCACCACCTGATGCAACAAATAAAAAAATAGGCATTAAAATAGTCCCCCACATATCTATGTGTGAACGAGGATCAAGAGTTAAACGCCCAGCATATTTTGCTGTTGGATCCCCTAATCTATCAGCCATCCAACCATGAGCATATTCATGTATAATAGCTGACGGAACAATAACTATAAAATAAAATAAAAGTGTGGAAATGCTCATAATTTACTAATGATTAACTCTTATTGACAAAATTATTAAAAATATGTATAATACGCCTACTATTATACTAGTTTAATTATAAAAATTCAAATATATGGCAATTAAATGTGAAATCTGTTGCAAAAAATCAGTTAGAGCAAACCATGTTAGTCATTCAAAGACTAAAGTACCAAGACGTCAAAAACCAAATTTACAAAAAATTACAATTGGCGGTGAATCAATGAAAATTTGTTCTACATGTCGCAGAACTATTGCTAAAAACAGCAAATAAAAAACTTCCAGATTTTAGAAATAATAATACCCATCTACAAAAGGTGGGTTTTATTATCGGCTTTGACATCTTGGACGGTCGAAGTGTTCCTAATTATAAGTGGTAAACCTCACGTTTAACCCTCAAGCTAAACAGATATTGGCAAACCTATAGGAAACAATTGTCGAACATCTTCGAGCATCCATATCAAAACCTATATTTATTATAGCACGAAGGAATACAAAAGTACAAAAACATGTCAACACAACAACCTCATTCATATGGAATTACTGCACCTCCCCCTCTATTAGAAATACTATAACTATAAAATACTTTTTAAATAGAAATTAAAAGTTTAATTTAGTAGCATATGAAATGCACCTTGCAGGCTATTTACACTCCATATTTCTAACGGGGTTGACTTTGTTGATATAATTTGCTAAAATAATGGCACCTTAAAAAATTAATAGTATATATATGAACAGTGCTTTAAAGGCCAGAATAAAACATGCTGGTAAAAATACTCCAATTGGAAAAAAACTTGCTAAAAAAACTAGAGTTTTGCACAAAGTATCTGCAAAACCTAATGCAAAAATTAAAAGAAATCTAAATAGATAAAACTTCGATACTAAAAAAGCCTATACAATTGTACAGGCTTTTTTATTTTATTTTTTCTAATTAATCTGTAAATCTTTTATAATCAAAGATTATGTCACGTCCACCAAACCAATGTTTAATTTCATGCTGTGCTTCTTCTGGAGTTTCTGAAGCATGAATCAAATTCATCACAGCACGTTTTTCTGCGTTAGCAATTGCGGGTGAATCTGCTGAGTAGTCCCCTCTTACAGTACCCATATCTGCTAGGTACGGAAGAGTCGCTCCACAAATCTTTCTTACCATATCAACTGCGTGCACACCTTCTACTACCATTCTAACAAGCGGTGCTGAAGTCATGTATTCAATCAACCATCCACGCACTAGATTACCAATTTCTAGATCATCTTCTACACCTAATTCTTCCATAGCGGACAAACCATATTTTTCGTAGGTAGATAAAGTTTTTTGTCCAACACGTCTAATCCATTTTTCATCTTTTGGATAATGTTCATCAATTTGTTCTGCTGTAGGTTGAAACATTTCAAGTGCTACAATTTTTAAGTCTCTTTGTTCAAAACGAGCAATAATTTCACCGACTAAACCCTTTTTTACTCCATCAGGTTTAACCATCGCATAAGTTTGTTCTTTTTTGAAATCCATAGTATTTTTAATTATTTAAATTTATTGACTATATTTTAATATAAAAATGTGTAAAAGTCAAGACAAACACATTTTAACCTTTCTGTCAAGTTAATTTATTCAAATAAAAGACTGCGTAACACCTTAAATTAGCTAAAAATCAATGGTAAACAACCTAAATTTTATTCTTTTTTCTTGTTTTTTAACATAAACAATAAGACCAGCAATCACAAGCCCCACACCTTCCACCCCTCTTTTATAACAATAATGGTTTACCGTCTTTTTAAATTTTCTTAATTTATTTGGAGTAATAGATAAGTCATTTGCAAGATAAACCTGTGTTCTTGTTTTCACTTCAATAAAATAAATATCATCACGAATTTTCGCAACGATATCTATTTCTCCAACGGTAGTGTAATAATTTTGTTCTATTATTTCAAAACCTTGTCTTTTTAAGAATTCTAAAGCTTTCTTTTCTCCCCAATCACCAATATCTTTATTTCTTCTACTCATAATTATTTACCAGGCATATATTTTTGCATTTCTTTTCTTTTTTCATTTTCCTTTTTTATTTCCGGAACACGCTTAACAATATATTTCAAAACTTTTAATCCCCAAACTACAAATACCAAAACTATAAAAATAATCCAAAAACGCCATGCTAAAAAAAATATATTTTCTTGACGAAAAAACATCCATATTAATCCAGACAAACCCACAACAAAACCAATGTTACTTACTCTCCTATAAATTATTTTTAAAAACTTTTCTTTTTGACTATTAAGCAAGATCCTTATCACAAGACCTGCTAACACAAGTCCAAGAAAACCTAAAACTAAAATCCATTTAGTAACACCCGTAGCTAGTTCTGGTTGAGAAAACCAATAAGACAAGCTAAACAAATTAACTAAACTCATATTTCTATTTCTTTTTAAGAATTACAGTGTAATGGTAATCATTTGTTGGAAATTTGTCAACAACCTCAACACCAAGTTCATTTGCCATATCTTCAAATTCATCTGCCTTTACCATTTTATCAACATCTGGCCCAAGCATTCCAATTTTTTTGCTCCAGTCAGTAATAACTAAAAAACCGCCTATTTTTAAAAGTCTTACCGATTCACGCAAGGCTGTTTTACGGTCTGTAAGAATAGACATAACATTAACAAAAAAACCAACATCCAAACTATTCGCTGGAATTGGAGATTTTTCATATTTTTCTATATCAGTCCAAATAGTTTGAACATTATGAAATCCACCAGATTTTGTTTGACTTGATATACTTGCTAAAATATCTTTTATAACATCTACCGCATAAACTATACCTGTATCATTTACTCTACGAGATGCAGAAAATACAAAATGACCGGTACGCCCACACCCAAAATCAGCGACACGCATACCTGGTCCAAGTTCAATTTTATCAAAAATTTCACTCGGATCAATTAAAGCTACACCTGAATAACTCATAAAAAATAATTAAAAACCACCAGTAGGGGCAAAGATCCTACCAACAGTACCAAATAAAAACCCTTCCCACATACCTGTTACAAGCAATAATCCTACCAAAATAATTAATAAACCTAATAATTTATAGAATAACCTTGTACCACCACTGTATCCAAGTTTAGCTTCCGCCCAAGCATTCGTACCGAAATTATTAATAAGCCACTCTGTCTTAATAATCATTAAGGTTCCTACTCCAACAAGTGATATTCCTAAAATTATTTTCCACATAAATTTATAATTATTTTTACACCCACATTACAACACTACATATGTGCCCAGAAGAGGATTTGAACCTCCACGACCTAAACGGCCACTAGCCCCTCAAGCTAGCGTGTCTACCAATTCCACCACCTGGACTTATTTATTAAACAAACCAACTTTAAAATTAATCATCAAAACTTTCTCCCCCTGCCAACTACCATATCTATTCGACTTGGAGCCAGTTTAATTTTAATTTTCTTTTCTTTTGTTTTTTTACCATCTGCTTCAACTGAAAAAGCATCCTTACTTCTAATTATCATTTCTTCAAAAGGAAATACACTTGCTTGTTCATAGTTATATCCACCAAACCATTTTTTCTTTTTAGCAGGACGGAGAAATGCTTCTAATTTTCCATCTTTTGGATTAACCATTACTTGATTTCTATCTTTTTTATCTGTTTGCCAAAAAAATGGTTGTAAATTACAAACTACTATTTCTAATTCATTAACTGAACCAACACGAAACTTTTCGTCATATTCAATTTCTATTTTTGATGGATAAACATGCAATTGAGAAACAAAATAACGATTATTAACCCAGCCTACATCAAGCCTTTCTCGAAGTCTACGCGACAACACGTCACAAGATTCAACATTTGCAGGAATTCCCAAAACATCAGCAATAGTATTTTCAGTACCAACGGGCAAAAAACCAAAGGTAACTTTACAAGTTGCACTACGAGACAAAACATTACCAAAAGTTCTATCATTACCAACAATTACAATTGTAGTAGCTCCCCTTCTAATTTCATCTTCAATAATTGGTTTTACATCAATGAAATTATTAAGTCGCAAAATTTTTCCTGCAATTCCATAATCTGTTAAACGAACTTCCATTGATTTAACAATTGCATCAAATTTCTTGTTGGACAAAAAATTGTCATACAGGTAAACGTACATAGGCTATTCAAATCTTAACTTCAATTTATTAATCTGTCTTTTCTCTTTTTTTCAAAGTAGCACGTCCACTTACTGCTTTTTCACTTAGCTCGGAAGATGCTCCCATCATTATTTTTCCTTGCATAATAGCTCCAGCATCAACTTGAAGAATTTTTACTTTAATATCACCCAAAACCTTTGCAGAACTTGTAAGTATTAAAGTATCTTTTATTTTCATATTACCTTTTACCATTCCAGAAATAGTAGCACTACCAGATTGAACATTAGCCATTATTTTTGCACCTTCTTCAACAAGCAAATGTTTACTTGTGCTTACATTACCAGAAACAGAACCTTTTACCACAATGTTACCAGCTGATGAAAAATCACCTTCAACGTTAACGGAAGGACCAACAACTGTATCTACATTATCATCTGAATTTGATGTATTAGTACTAGAATGTTCTTTTTCTAAATTTTTTTCCAATGCTATATCGGACGATGGTTTTTGAAACATAATATTTTTATTATTAATATTTAAGTATATCTATAATACAATAATATAGATTCTTTAACAAGGGGTTTTATTTTTTATTTTTTGGTTCTTATAATTGTAATTTATTACATCTTATCCACACTTTCAATTCCAAGTAAATACAAACCTTTATCTGTAACTTCTTCTATTTTTTTAATTAAATTTAATCTAAAATTCTTTACAACTTTATCTTCTGCTTTAAGTACTGGACATTTTTCGTAAAAAACATTGAATAGTTTTGCTAAATCAAATAAGTATTGTGCAATTTTTGATGGATCATAATCTTTGGCTGATTTTTCTACCACTTCTTCAAAAAAAGAAAGTTTAAGTAACAAAGCTTTTTCTTCCACCTCAACATTTTCGAGAACTTCCACGTTACCACTTGAAGCTTCTTTTCTTAAAATTGATCTTATACGAGCTAATATATATAAAAGATACGGACCACTGTCTCCTGTGGTACTTATTGATTCTTTTACATCAAATTTAATATCATTTCTTACTCCTGGTTTTAAAAATGCATACTTAATCGCTGCCATCCCAACTTTAGAAACTAGTTCTTTATCCTCAACATTTTCACCAACTTCTTTTTCTACAGCAGAAATAATATCTTCTGCAAGCACAACAGAACCAGAACGAGAACTCATCTTTCCAGATTTTAAACTCACCCATCCATATGCAAGATGAACTTCCTTGCCTGTTAATTTTGGATAAGTAAATTCAAGTGATTTAAATAAAACCTTAAAATATTCTGACTGTTCTTTACCAACAATATGAATAATACTATCTGGTTTAAATTCTTCATATTGAAGTCTTGCAAGAGCAGTGTCTTTTGCTTCATAAGTTGGAAAACCTTTTGAATTGATAAATACCCTATCGTGCAAACCATATTTTGACCCTGGGAAAATAATTGCTCCACCGTCTCCAACTTCAAAAACACCTTTCTTTAAAAACTTGTTAACAATTTCAATTCCTTTCTCATATGTTTCTGATTCAAAATAATATCTATCAAAACTACAACCAACTTTTTTATAAATTTTCTCAAAATAATCCAAACTCCATTGACGAGTAGTATCATAAATTTCTTTAATTTCTTTATCACTCTCGTAAATCTTATCATTCACTGCAATCACTTCTTGTTTTTTTTCATCACTTTCCTCAAACAACTGAGCACCTTTTGCATAAACACCTCCCAAATAATTAGCTTTATCTTTTGCATTTAGACTTTTTGCTTTTTCATAACTGTCTATGTCTTGCAATATTCCATACAAACACTTTGCAATATGCATTCCAACATCTCCTTGATAGTTTACCCTTTTTACATCATAACCAACATGTTCTAAAATTCTTATTACACTTTCCCCTGTTACCACATTTCGCAAATGTCCAATATGAAATGCTTTATGAGTATTAGGGCATGCATATTCTACAACAATCTTCTCTTTAAGTTTATTTTTCTTTATTTTTTCTTCTAAAACTTTTTTAGCTAAATATTTTGAATTAATATAAAAATTTACATAAGGACCAAAGGCTTTTACATCTTTTATGATACCTTTGTCATTCTGAGACTCGTCCGAAGAATCCAGATCCTTCGCTTTACTCAAGATGACAGAAGTGAATTCTTTAGCAACCTCAACTGGATTTTGTTTTTTTGTCTTTGCAATATCAAAACAACCAAAGGCAAAGTCGCCCATCTCACTTTTTGGCGGAACAGATAATTCTATATCACCTTCAACACCCACATCTTTTAAAATTTTAATCAAATCTTCTTTAATCATGTTATTATTTTAATGTGTATCTTTAAATAGCTATTTAAATAGCTACATGCTTATTTTATTTTAACAAAAAATCTTTTACCTTTTTGAACAATATCTCCTAATTTTACTTCCATACTAATATCTTCAACTTTAACATCTCCTACTTTTACCCCTCCACCTTTAATATTCTGCCTTGCCTCTGTTGTGCTTTTCACAAACCCAGATTCAACTAAAACTGTAATGATGTCATTTTTAGATGGTTTTAGTTCTTCAATATCTTCTGGTTTATCTTTACCTTGAATAACTTTTTCAAAATTTTCTTGTCCTGCTTTCGCACCTTCCTCACCATGATATAACTTCGTTATTTCATAAGCAAGTTTCATTTTTATATTACGAGGATTTTCACCACCCTCTAACTGTTTTTTATATTCTTCTATTTCACTCAATGGTACTTCTGTAGCAAGCTCAAAATATTTTATAATCATATTATCTGGTATTGACATGGTTTTGCCATAAATATCTTCCGGACTATCTAAAAGACCTATATAATTATCATAGGTTTTACTCATCTTTTTAATACCATCTGTTCCTTCAAGTATTGGTACGGTTATAACATCTTGTTCATCTTGATCATATCTTTTTTGTAATTTTCTACCCATTAACAAATTAAATTTTTGATCTGTGCCACCTATCTCAACATCAGCTCTCAAAGCAACACTATCATACCCTTGCATTAAAGGATATAAAATTTCTTGCATTTGTATATCATTTCCCTCTTTTAATCTTTTTTGAAAATCATCTCTATCCAAAACTCTAGCAACCGTAATTTTACCAGTTAACTCCAACATAAAATCTGACTTTTCATCCTTATACCACTCACTGTTATATCTTATTTCAATATTTTTAGTATTTAGCACTCTTCCAGCTTGTTCAACATAATTTTTCATGTTTCTTTCCACATCTTCTCGAGTTAACATAGGACGAGTTGCATCGCGTCCAGTTGGATCACCTACCATAGCGGTGTAATCTCCAATAAGTAAGATCACTTCATGTCCAAGATCTTGAAATTGCTTTAATTTTCTAAGTGGAACAGCATGACCAATATGCATATCAAAACCAGTTGGATCTATACCAAACTTAATTCGAAGTTTTTTGCCACTTTTTAATTTTTTTTCTAAAACATCTTTTACAATAACTTCGTCAACTCCACGAGTTAAAAGTTCTTGAATTTTTTGTTCGTCTGTTGAAATTTTCATATGGTTTTATTTTTTTAAACCCCCATCTACAACATGGCAGTTGCCCCCTCCTTACGAAGGAGGGGTGGCCGAAGGCCGGGGTGGTTTTCAATATATTTACAAGTATTATACAAATCTTCTATTACTTGTTCTATTTTTTTAAATACATCTTCTGAATTATATCTTTTTATAAATAACCCTAAACTTTCTAAATATTTTTCTCTTCTTTGATCATTTTCAAATACTTTTTCATCACAGTGTGTTAACCCATCTATCTCTACAACTATCTTTAATTTTGGACAATAGAAATCTACTATATACTTTCCAATACCAGTTTGCCTTCTAAATTTAAAACCCGATTGTTTTCCTTTTAATCTTTTCCACAACACAACTTCTCCTTTAGTCATTGAGTTACGCAATTTTCTTCTTAAATCTGTTTTTTCTTTTTTATTAAAATACTGTGTCATATTCCTCCTTTTTTATTTTAACCTCCCCCTACCCCCTCCTTCGCAAGGAGGGGACAAAGCAAACATATTACACTCCATTTTTTGTAAGGAAGGAACACAAAAAAGGATATTTTTTTATTTTAACCCCTCCACCCTTCGGGCACCTCCCCTTCGTAAGGGGAGGACAAGTAATTTTACTTTCCTTATATTTGTTCTTTAATTTTTTCTAATTTTGCTTTTGCTTCATCCATTTTTTTCTGTTCACCATCTACCACTTCTTTTGGAGCATTATCTACAAATTGTTTATTTCCTAATTTCTTTTCTACTCCACTAATATATTTTTCTAAATTCTCAGCTTCTTTTTTAAGCTTATCTTTATCTATTGCACCTGATAAATCTACGAAAACTTCCACTCCACCCTCTACAAAACCAAACCAACCCTCAGGCTTTTCTAACTTTTCAGCAATTTCTAAATTTTCAATATTTGTCCAATGTCTTTTAATTATTTCTAAATTTTGTTCTATCAAATCAAGCTTGCCCCCTGCTGAAATTTTAATATCTATTTTCTTAGCTGGGTCAATTCCGTTTTCTGAACGAACGTTTCTAATTTTTAATACTATGTTTTGTACATAGTTCATTTTATGTTTTTTTTGTTTTTCTCTAAATATTTTTTCTATATCAACATGATAACTATCCAACCTAACCTTCTTACCATCTATAAATTTTGAATTTGGTTGACTATTTTTAACCGGATATTTTTCTACCATCAACATTTCATTTTCTCCGTAAACTTCTTTCCAAATACTTTCTGTTACAAACGGCATGAATGGATGCCAAAGTTTTAAAATAGTATTTAAAACATAATTTAAAATCTCAGACTTATCACCTTCAATCTTTGCATATTCTAAATAATCATTCGCTAAATCATTCCAGGTAAAATCACGTAATGTTTCCCCTGCTAATGAAAAATTAAATATTTCAATTCCAGCACGTACGAATTCACTATCAATATCTAATCTATTTAAAATCCATTCATCAGCCAAAGTCTTAGCCTCTGGTTTTTTGATATCTTTTTTAGGCTCTTCGATATTCATTAACATAAACCTAGAAATGTTCCACAACTTATTTGTGAAATTTCTAAACCCAGCAATTTTGTCCAGTGATAATCTACTGTCATTTCCTGGTGCTTGGCCAATAAGAAGCGACAACCGAGTTGCATCTGCTCCATATTCTTTTATTGTTGTCAGTGGGTCAATTATATTACCAAGACTTTTACTCATTTTTCTGCCTTTTTCATCTCGAACCAAACCGTGTAAATATACATTTTCAAATGGAACCTCACCCAAAGTATAAGTTGTCATTAAAATCATTCTCGCTACCCAGAAAAACAAAATGTCATAACCTGTTTCCATTACAGAATTAGGATGGAAATCTTTTATATCTGGTGAATTTTTTACCCAATCTTCGAGAGTTTCATATTTTTCTCCATCAATACTCAACATTGTAGAAAATGTCCAAAGACCAGATGAAAACCAAGTATCAAGTGTATCTTCGTCTTGAATTTCAAAATCTTTACTATTACCATCCGAACAAACTCTAAATTTTTTACAACTAGATGCGTCAACTTTAATTACTGCGTCTTTAATTTCTTTCCAAGTATACCTATTATTTTTAATCATCTCACTGGCTGAAGCAAAAGTTAAGAATAATGCTGGCACCTCATCTTCATTTAAAATAGTATCATTTTTAAAATATAAACAACCGTTTTTATTTTCCTCACTGGACATATCATAATAAACAGGAATTTGATGTCCAAACCAAATTTGTCGGCTTATGCACCAATCACGCAAATTATCTATCCAGTGAAAATAAGTTTTCTCAAACCTTTCTGGAACAATTTTAATTTGTTTAGTTTTTACAACTGTTTGCATTAATTCTTTCAAACTAACTTCGCTCCCAGATTCTATATTTTTTATATTTGAGTGTTCTAATTTAAAACTTTTATTCACATCTACAAACCATTGTGTTTTTGGTAACGGCTCTACTACATCTTTAAATCTATCTGAAGTTCCTACACTTTGCACAATTTCTTCTTCTTTTTCTAATAAATCATTTTTCCTCAAATATTTTACAAATTTTTCTCTAGCTTCAAGAGTATCCAAATCATGATAATCTTTTCCAGCATTTACAGTCATTTTTCCATCTTCACCAATTACTTGTATAAAACCAATTTCATTAGCTTCAGCTTTTTGTTTTTCATACATTTCAAAATCAACCATTGAATGAGCTGGAGTAACACCAAGAGCTCCTGTTCCCAAACTTTCATCCACATGTTCCGAACCAATAATTTTTATTTCCAAATTATGACCAATTTGCCCAACATCTTTTAAACTATAAGATTTACCAATATATTCTTTATATTTTCCTTTTGGATGAACGGCTACGGCAGTATCTCCTAATTTTGTTTCAGGACGAGTTGTCGCAATTGTTATTGGAAAGTCTTTTGTATACTTAAAATAGTACATCTTAGCTAGACGATCGACATGTACTAATTCATCATCGCTACAAGTTGATTGACCTTTAACAGACCAATTAATAACTCTATGTCCTCTATAAATTAAACCGTCATCATACATTTTTTTAAAAACATGACGAACTGCTAAATTTCTAGTTTCATCCAAGGTATATGCCTCCCTTTCCCAGTCTAAACTTGCCCCCATTTTCTTTGATTGATTTACAATCGTATCATGTGATTCCTGAGCAAACTTTCTAACTTCTTCCATAAACTTTTCTTTTCCTAGCTCTTCTTTTGGCTTTACCATTCCTTTTTCTTTAATAAGAAGAGTTTCTACTTTTGATTCAGTAGCAACAGCGGCGTGGTCAGTTCCTGGAAGCCATAAGGTTTTATCCCCTTTCATTCGGTGATAGCGAACCATTAAGTCTTCAATAGCAAGCATCATTGCATGACCAATGTGTAACGTTCCGGTAACATTAGGGGGAGGTAAAACAATTGAAAAGTTTTCACCACTTGCACATTTTCCTTCTTTTTTACAGGTATCTGGATTAAAAAAACCAGAATCTTCCCAATTCTTATAGATCTTATCTTCGTAATTTTGTGGCTCGTAGGCCTTTGACAATTCTTTCATATTATTTCAAATGTTTTTTAATCCAAAGTTTTTTAATAAAAGGTAATGTTAAAGTTGAAAGATAAAACCCAATAGACGGCACAATCGCACCCAACCATGGATTATCAATTTCTACAAAGTACATAAATAGCACAATTACTAAATATGTAAGTAAAATAAGCAAAAATTTGCGCAAAAAACTAGTTTCCCACACTTTATCTGCTTCAACACGCTCATTTCTTTGCTTAATTAAGGCAATTTCTTTTTCTATTTGTTCTATTTTCTCTTCATTTTCCATAAACATATAATACCAAATTTGGCTTAGAATGGCAAATAATCAAGATTTTTTATCCACTTTCAAACAACCCTTGACAAATTCCCTTAGATTAGGTAAAATAATCTATTGTTTGCACTTTTAATCAAAGGACTCATTATTAAAAATGTTATCAGAAACACAACAATTTGAACGATTTGTAAAACAGTCTAAAAATATTTTAATCTGCTTTTCCGACGAACAAAACATAGATGCTATTGCGTCTGCTTTAAGTTTAAAAACTATCCTTAAACAAGAAAAAAAACAAATTGACATCGTGTGTGAAAAATATAAAATCAACAAAAATTTAAAATTTCTCGAAGGATTTGATAAAATTAAAAATCAAATAAGTAACCTTCATAAATTAATAATAAAAGTAGACATTTCTAAAGTAAAAATTGATACTCTAAGTTATGATATGACTGATAATTGGCTATCAATACACTTAAACCCCAAAAATGGTACTATTACTAAACAAAACTTACGTACTGCTCAAACTGCTTTAAAATATGATTTAATCATAACTATAGGTACACCAGATTTAGAGTCTTTAGGTGAGATATTTTTAAACAATACAGATTTATTCTACGGAGTGCCAATTATAAACATTGACAATAATGCAGGAAATGAACATTATGGGCAAATTAATTTCTGCAAATTAAAATCAGCATGCAATACAGAAATAATTTATGAAATAATTAAAAAAATTGATGAAACTAAAATTGATTCAAAACTATCTACTTCAATTTTAACAGGAATGATTAGTTCAACTCGAAGTTTTAAAACCGGCAATGTTACACCCATGCTTTTAAACAAAGTTGGAGAGCTAATGGATATTGGTGCTGATAGAAACCAGATTATAAAACATCTATACCACACAAAATCTATTTCAACTTTAAAACTTTGGGGAAAAGCGCTTTCTAAAATGAAAAACGATAGCAATAAAGGGCTTGTTTGGACAACTTTAACTGCGCATGATTTATCAGAAGTTACTGGAGATGAATTTGGATTACAAAATATTATTGATGAACTAATATCTAATTCACCTGAAGCAAAAATGATTTTACTTTTACACGAAACAAAAGACCAAGAAACACATGGTATATTTGTTGTAAATAACGAATTTGATGCAAAAGAAATATTAAAACAATTTAACCCAACAGGAACAAAACACAGAGTAAACTTCAAAATTCAAAATAAAAATTTATTAGAAACTGAAGAAAAAATTATAGAGGTAATAAAATCAACAAAAAAATAACACTCGTGTATTATTTTTTTATATAACCAATTTTAAAAAAGAGAATGTCCTGACATGAAGTCAGGTTTTTTAATATCTAAAAAATGTAGTATCGTTGGTGCAACATCAGCCAAAGTTCCTACAGGTTTAAGCAAGCTTAAATCCCCTTCTAACGGGTCACCTGATGGACCTGCTAACCCACGCAAACCAAAACTCGCCACCACAAACGGTAAAGGGTTATTTGTTGTTTTTGTATTAACACTGTCAGTATTAATATCTATCATTTGTTCAGCATTACCACCATCACTTGTTACAATAAGTACACCATCTTTGGCTATAGTATAATCCAAAATACTACCTAAACTTTTATCAATTTCCTGACAACTTTCCATAAGCAAATCTTCATTGCCATATCTTGCAAATACATCAGGTCCAGAAAAATTAACTACTATAAAATCACATTTTTCTTTATCTATAAGTTTAGTAGCCATTTTACTAATTTCAACAGAATTTAATTCTGGCATGTCTGCTAAATCTATATTGGAAGAAATAGGAATTAAATTCCATTTTTCATTTTCCTGAGATTCTTCGGTTAAACCATTAAAAAAATAAGTTATATGAGAATATTTAAAACTGTCAGCAATTTTAGATTGACACAAACCTGCATCACTTATTACTTTTGACAAGCTTTGATCATCTATCACATCTGTAAAAACAGAAACGATAGGAATATTTTTACCGCACTCTGTTAAACTTAAAATTGATAAATTTTTTATAACTTTACGTTCAAATTTAGCAAAACTAGGTAAAGACACAGCTTGAACAATTTGCCTAACGTAATCTGGACGAAAATTAAAAAATACTACACTATCACCATTTTCAAAAACTTTTTTTGATTCAAATACACTTGGAAATAAATCACTATCTCTTACGCCTTGACTATATTTTTCTTCTAAAAATTCTATTGAATTTTTAAAACTTTCTTTCGCAACACCTTTAGCTATAGCATCGTATGCAATTTTAGTTCTATCCCAATTTCCATTTCTATCCATTGCATAATACCGACCAGATAAACTAACAACTTTACCTACTTTTAATTCCTTTAATTTATCTTCTAATTTTTTTAAATATTCTAATGAACTTTGTTTTGGTGAATCTGCATCACCTAAAACAGCATGAATACAGATTCCATCTTTAATGCCTACTTTAACTGCCAATTCTAAAATTGCATAAAGATGGTTTTGACTAGCATTTACTTTTGACTCACCCAAAAGACCAACAAGATGAAGTTTAGTTTTTTTATTTTTTACATTCTCTAACACAGACAATAAATTTCTATTTTCAAAAAAACTACCATCCTTTATACTATCATCTACCGTTGACAACATTTGCATTTTATTATTTCCGGTTCCTAAACTATAATTTGCAAGTTCACTTGCTGTAAATTTATAAGATAAAATTTCCGGTTCATAATTAACCGGAGACAAAGTCATAATTGGATAATTTTTTATAAGTCTTTGCCAATTTGGCAAATCAGCAGTAGTTATAACATTTCCTTTTCCTATTGGAGCCACACCCCAACCACTCAAAATAACTAGCACTACTGGTCTATTTTTTTTCTTCATAAATATTAACTTTTTAATAAAGATTTACCGGTCATTGCTTCTGGTTTTTTAATATCTAATATTTCAAGTATAGTTGGTGCCACATCTGCCAAAATCCCATCTTTTAATTTTATGTTTTTCGATTGTTTCGTAACATAAATACAAGGAACTGGATTTAAAGTGTGCTCTGTCATCATTTCTCCAGTTTTTAAATTAGACATTTCTTCAGCATTACCATGATCTGCTATTATTAAAGCCTGACCATTTTTCTTTAATAAAACACTCATTATATCTTTTACTGCATTGTCAACAACTGTTGTTGCTTTTTTACCAGCTTCATAATCTCCAGTATGACCAACCATATCTGGATTTGGAAAATTAACACAAATAAAATTATAAGTATCTTTTTCTAAATATTTAATAATTTTATTAACTATTTTTTCTGTACTCATTTGAGGCCTGTTTGCGTAAGATTTTATAGGATTAGACTTTATTAATTCTCTTTTTTCTCCATTTAATGG
>Ga0075122_10000085_pt1 | contig 70268 bp, 73 predicted proteins | sample AntAceMetag02UKB_FD_69790 | JGI IMG/M metagenome (GOLD analysis project Ga0075122, IMG submission 69790) | Saline lake microbial communities from Ace Lake, Antarctica - Antarctic Ace Lake Metagenome 02UKB | ecosystem: Environmental > Aquatic > Non-marine Saline and Alkaline > Saline | place... | reverse complement strand
GTCAAGCCGTAACTTGTTGTTTGTTCTCCGTTCTCAACTTCTTTTGCATTGTCCAAAACCACGTTGATGTGGATGTCGAACGCCAAAAGAGTTCCGACAAATTGTTTGCCGTCCTTTAGCTGAACTAAAATCTCTTTACCTTTTGCTGAATTCAGCAAATCCAAAGGTCTTTCGATTCCGTTTACCATGATTCTATTCGTTGACTTGGCTTTTTAAATATTTAGATTGGATTTTCCGATGTGGGGTAACCTTTTTATATACATTTGAACTATAATTTTGATGAGGTGGTATGGATTATTGACGTTAGTGTCTGATGCTCGGGTAAAATTTCTGTTGGGATTTGTTGTTGTGGCAGTTATCCTCGCCGGAATTCTGACTTTTGTTGAATATCGAATTAAGAAAAAGAAGGTTCAACATATCGAGAGAAAAGTAGAGGAAACAAATTTAGAAAAACTTAAAAAATATCTTGGCTCGGATAAACAGCCTCGGGAAAAACTTGATTTTGTTAATAAGACTGCTAAGGAATATTTTAAGGAGGCTTACGGGGTTTCATTGAACTCAGGTTATTCGGCTTTGATTCAAGATTTTGAAAAGCGTAAACGGAAAGATGATGTTGAATTTTGTAAGGCCATGTTTGCTACTTATTATTCTCCTAATCAATTGACTGATGATCGGTCAAGGGCTTTGGGTGAGATGCTTTTGGATTTGGCTAGAAGAAAGGAGCGAGCTGTTGAGGCTTCGCGGATTCCTAGTTTTTTTGAGAAGGTCGAGAGGTTCGTGACTGTTAGAACTAGGGCGATTGCTAAGAAGAAGAAAGTGAAGGTTCAAGGGAAGCAGGTAAAGAGGCTTGAGGGGAAGAGAGTTGCTGAGCGAAGGAAATCTATGAGGGTTGTTAAGAGAAAAGAAGTTGTAGTCAGAAAACAAAAGATTGTTGCGCAAAAGGGAGTGGTTAGGCAGAAAAAGGTTGAAACTAAAAGAAAAGAAAAAGCGGATCTTGCTAAGGCTCGGAAGATTGTTAAGCATCATAGGAAAAAGAGAAGGACTGAGAAGAAAGTTGAGCGTTCTAGAAATAAATTGGTTAAGAAGAGAACTCTTTCACTTCGGAAACAGGGGAAGAAAGAGTTGAGAGTTGTCCATAAGAATAGGAAGGTTCAGATGAAGGTTGCTAAGAGAAAGGCTCGAGAGTTGGTTCGTCAGAAAGTTGCGAGCAAGAGAATTGCTCTGAGACAGAATAAGATTAAGGCTAAAGGGGCGAGAAAACAAGAGAAGATTACTCTGAGAAAATCTCGAGAACAAATGAGGATTGCTCGGGAGCAGAAGGCTAAGGCTTTGGTGGAGAGTCTTAAACGTAAAAACATTGCTGAGAAGAAAGCTAGAGAACTTGCGAAGAAAAAGAGGGCTGAGGAGATTGTTAGAAATGAGGCTCTTGTGGAGTCTAGGAAGAAAGCTAGAATTCGGGAGCAGAAGGCTAATGTTGAGAAGGCTCGTCTTGAACGGATTGCTGCAAAGCGAAGGGAAGAGTTGGCATATAATAAACTCCGTGAGGAGAAGATTGCTCAAAAGAAAGCGAGAGCACTTGCTAAAAAAAGAAAGATTGAATTAGCTCAGAAAAAGGCTATTGTCTCGAGAGAAAAGCAGATTGCATTGAAGATAGCGAAAGTTGCTAAGAAGAAGGAGCGGAAGGAATTGGCTCAGCGAAAGTTTATCGCAATAGGGAATGCTCGGAAGTTAGCTAGGGAACGGAAGATACTTGCTAAAAAGAAAGTGATTCAGGAGAGGATTTTAGCGAGAGAGAATCGGAAGAAAATGAAAGTTATGGGGAAGCTTAAGGCTCGGAGATTGAAGGCGGCTCAGAAGAAAATTGTTGAGACTGAGGAAGTGTATCGGAGAGACAAAAAGAAGAAAGCTAAGTTGGCGAAGAAGAATGCTCGGAAATTAGCTAAGGAGAATTTTAAGCGAATGAGACTTTTAAAGAAGAGGCAGGCAGAGAAAGCGAGGAAGGATGCTAGGGCTGCTATTCAGAAAGCTCGTCTTGATAATATTGCAGCTAGGGAGAAAAGAGGGCGAGATGTTAAGCGAATGAATGAGGCTAAGAAATTGGCGCAACAGAGAGAGATTGAAGCGCGTAAAAAGGCTATTAGGGCAGATAAGGCTAGAAGGTTAGAGGTGGAAAAGATTTCTAAACAGAAGAAGGTAATGGCTGTGAGGGCCGAGAAAAAAGAAGTAGTTGTTAAAGCTGCGGTTGTCGAAAAGACCAAGGCTTTTAAAACCGTAGAGAAAAAGAAGGAGACAGATAATATTAATCAAAAGAGAATTCTTGCTCGGAAGAGAAAAGAGATTGCTTTTCAGAAAAAAAGGGATGCTAAACTTGCTAAAAAGAAAGCTAAGGAATTGATTCTTCAGAAGAAGATTGCGAAGAGGGTGGCTAAAGGGAACGCTAGGAAGGCTATTGAGGCTAAGAGGAAAGCAGAGAAGGTTAGGAATGTTGTTGAGAAGAATGCTAAGCATCAGAAGGAGATTATGTTGAGGGAGCAGGCGAATAGGAAAGTGAAAGAGGGTGTGTTGAATAAGGATTTGGCTCTTCGAAAGCGAAAGCGAATTAAAGAGGAAATCAGAAGGAAGATTGCTGAGGCTAAGAAGGCTGCTAAGTTGGAAAAGATTGCTCAAAAGAAAGCGATTAATGATAAGCTTCGAATAAATAAGTTGGCTCGAAAAAGAAAAAAAGCTTTGGCTAAGAAGGAGAAAAGGGAGATGAAGAAGTTGAATGGGGCTGAACGGCGGAAGGCTATTGAAGTTAAGAAACGATTGAGGGCGGTTCAGATTGAGGCAAGAAAAAGGGAAAAAATTTTGAGGACCAATAGAAATAAGAAAGTGATTCATGTGAAGAAAGTTAATGAGAAAAAGATGGCGGCTCTTGAGAGAAAGAGGAAAGCAATTGTTCCATCATATCCTGTTGGGAGTAAGGACTGGTTGAAGGAGCTTAAGAAAAACTCTGAAACGTCAAGTAAATAAACCCTTTTTCTCTTAGAATATTATGCAAAAAAAATGGATTATAGTAACGAACCTGATTGTTTTAATTATAGTCACTATTTTTCTAGGTATTATGGTTTTGAATTTTGCTTATGAGCCTAGTATTTTAGATGAAGAGGAAGATTGTATCGAGGTGAATAAGGTTGCAAGTTTTGTTTATGATTCCTGTTATGACGCTTTTACAAAGAATATTTTTTTAGAGGTTCATCGAAGTTATGACCAATATCATTTGGAAGGATTTGAATTTTCGTTTTTTGATTTTAGTGATAAGGTTTATGAGATTAGTGACGTTCCAAATACAAATGAGTCTAAATCTTATAAGATTCCTGCTGAGAAAAATCCTCAAAATCTTAATGTGAGGTTAGATATTCGGAAAGACTTTTCTGCGCCAATTTGTGAAGATCCTCGAACTTTATTTGTGAAGTATTGTCCTCCAGGGATTCAGCAAGAGGGTGTTAATGTAAGTATTAGTCCATTGAATGGGGAAGATATGGGAGATTTTATTGAGGTTGTCAAGTCTCCTACACAGGATTCTGATGTTCTCTCTTTAGATTTGGTGGATAAAGAACGGATTTGGAAATCGCAGTGCGAGTCGAGATGGGAGTGTTCGGGATGGGAGGCTTGTGAGGAAGGTATTAGGAGGAGAATTTGTGAGGATAAAAATGATTGTTTTATTCCAACGGATATGCCTAGCACGGCAGAGTATTGTGAGGGGGGTTGTAAGGAGAATTGGGAATGTGAATGGTCTAAATGTTCAGGAGGGTATACTGTTCCAACTTGTGAGGATTTGAATAAATGTGGGACTTCGTATACTCTTCCCGAAAAATTAGAATGTACTAATGGTAAAGGTTGTGTTCCAGATATCCAGTGTGATGCATGGTCTGAATGTGATGTGGATTATAATTTCTTGGATTTGGTCGGAGGGAGAATAGATGAGATTAAAGGTTCTAAATCTAGGATTTGTCGGGACAATAGTGGTTGTATTTCGGACCTAGAAGAGACAAGAGATTGTTCGGTGGGTGTGGACATTTATACCCGGAGATTTACTAAGTGCGGTGTAGAATTTATTGGAGTTTATAATCAGTTGGACAATGAATTGATTGCTCGTATCGAAGAGGGAACCCAAGATAATCCGTATCTAAACATTCGTCTGGATGGGGGAGATAGTCTTTATTGTGACTATTGTTTTGATGGAGTTCAGAATGGTGATGAAGAGGGTGTTGATTGTGGCGGTAGTTGTAAGGACTGTTCGGATAAATATAAGGCAACAACTTTTAAGAAAAGGACTTGGTGGAATAGTTTTATTGATTGGATGAAACGGATGATTACTTAATTTTAATAGTAAGTCTTTTAAATCGATTTTAGTTTCTAGTTTTGGCTCTGTAGCTCAGCGGTAGAGCGCCGCTCTCATGAGGCGGAGGTCGGGAGGTCAGCACTCCCCAGAGCCATTTTATTTTTCCCAATACTTATAAACTAAGAATTCTATGACCTATTATGGCAGGTGAAGTGTTAGTTAATATGTCTGATGTAATAAGTTCTCTTCCGTCTTATATTTTTGAGAGATTTGACAATTTAGTCCTTATTTTGCAAGCTGTAGGAATAGCTTTTATTGTTTATATTATCTATATTATTATTAAAACTATTTTAGACTTTAGGAATGTAAAAAGATTAAAGGTTCTAGTTAAGAAAGTTGATTCCCTGGAGAGAAAAATTGATATTCTCATTGGGGATAAGAAAGATAAAGACAAAGGGAAGAAAAAAAAGAAAAAATAGTTTTTTAGGATTATTCTTTAATCACTGCTACTAATTTAGAATCTTCAGTACAAGGAGGCTGTTCTTTCTGCGAGCTATAGAGAATTTCTTTCATCTCACCTCCACCATTGTAAGGGTACCAAACTTCTGTTGTTTCATATTCTTGTTTCATTTTTTCTCAATGATTTAATTTCCAGAGGTCTTGCATAGATATGGCGGCCAGAAAAATATTGCGTTAAAAGGATTTTAGTGGCCGAGTATTTTAATACAAGACCGCTAGATATTTTGCAATCACAACTACATTAGATACTTTCGCACTAAAACTAGTTGTATTTTGCATATTGTGTTTAAGAGAAGCCTGTTTAAGTAATTATTCTTTTTTGAGAACCACTTCTAGAATTGAAACATTAATCGTTTTACCTTCTTTGTTTTCGAATTCTTCGCTACCTATTTGAACATCCTTTACTGAAATATTTTGTTCTGATAAGAATTTTCTTCGTGCAACTTCTGCGACATCTACACCCTTAGAAATAAATTTTCCCCGTGCCTTAACTGTAACTTCCATTGCACCATTACCAAATTGCATTACCACCCCAGTTACATAATTCATAAAGGGTTTGCCCCCAATAAAAATAGAGTTCTCTTCGGATTTTTTTGTTTCTTGTGTCATCTTATTGTTTTTCTGTGTCGTCAATGATTGTCTTTCTGTTTTTCTTGATACGTGCGACATAACCTGCGATCCTGTTTCTCGTTCGCTTACTTGGTAGTGTGCTTCCAAGTGCCTTTTTGTTTTCTTCAAATGTTTTTCCAAAAGATTCATCAGATTTTTCAATTAATTGTCTCGAAGTTCTTTTGATTAATGTTGATTTTATTCTTCCCATATTTAAGCATGAAAAAATCTATTTATAAGTATTATGGTTATTAGATATCCAATTTATCTACTCTTGTTAATTTTTTGTAAGCGTTGATAGTTTCATTCATTTTTTTTGTTAGGTCTCCAAGGATTATTAGGTGATAAGGGAGATTTTTACTCTTTGCTTGTTTGTAACATTTCATAAGTTCTTGTTCGGTGATTCTGGCTTTGCTGAATGCAAATAGTAGGGCAGTTTCGGAATCCGATTCTATTTTTGCAATTACTTTTTTCTTATCTACTTCTTCAATTGAGGTTATCTTGGTATCTTGTTTTTCTAGGAATTTTTCTATTTGTTCTAAAAAAGTTTCGGTTCTAGATTTTTTTTTGGATTCTTCTTTTGCTGTAAAAATACTTTCTATTTTTTTGGATTCTTCTTTTGCTTCCTTAATTTCTTCTTTTTTTGCCTCCCAAGCTTTTGGGGCTTCAGCGGTTTCTTCTATCTCTTGTTTTTCTTCAACCTTAGGTTCCTCTTTTCTTGGATTAAGAATTTTTTCTATTTCTTCATCTGGAGTAAATGTATACTTCCACATTATTTTGTTTTCAAATTTGAAAGGGATTGCGAAATCTTTTATGCTCCTTAGTGCAACCCGGATAGCTGGAGCTTCTTTTTCATCATCCAATAATTTTTTCTCTTTTAGTTTAATATATGCGTCATTTTCAATGGACTTTAGATTTTCTGTGTGTTCTTCAAGTTTTTGTTCTTGTCCAGGAATTAGGTAAAGTGATGAAGCACCAATCTTGAGGTTGCTCATTTTTATTTGTTTTGCACTTAGAAGTTCAGAAAGTATGGCCGAGGCGAAAACCGGGTCCATTTCGATTGCTTTTGCGATCCTTACAGGTAGTGAAGGGCCATTCATTTCGATATATGAAATTATCTTCGCTTTTTTTTGTTTAATATCTATCATAGAATTAAGACTCTCGAGGAGGTTATAAACATTTTTATGGTCGAGTCCATTTAACTTCGTAATAAGATACGGAGCCTTCATCGTCTACAACTGCGATTAAAAGATTCTTTTTTGTAGAATGGGCAACCCGGTTTTTTGCGGAGAATTCTTGCCAGGTTAATTGTTTGTTTTCCGAAACTGGAAAGCAAATCCATTTGGAATGATCTTTTCCGACTTTCTTTCCTTTTTCGTATACCCTAAATTCTGCCCCGAATTTTAATGCGGTTTTTACAATGTATCCGTTTTTTCTTAGGTCTTTGAAAACTAGATATTTTGTTTTGAATTTTTTATCAATTCTTTCGAATTTTTTCAGGATTTCTTTTTGGAGTAGTTTTTTTCCTCTATTGTCGAAGATGTCCATTTTTTTATCTTGAACTAAGAAGAGTGCTTCGGATAGAGAGTATAGAATTTTTTCTCCGAGTCTTTCTCCGAATCTAGAGGTTGCAAAAAGGCTTTGAGCTTCAGCTGTGTTTGATGTTACTTTCTCTGAGATCAATGTTGCTTTGATTTTTTCCATGTTCGTATTGAATAGCCCCACCAGGATTCGAACCTGGGTCAGCTGGCCCAGAACCAGCTATCCTTGACCACTAGACTATGGGACTTTAATTTAGAGAATTGATTTTAGTTTTAAAAGGTATCGTTGCAAAGTTTTATAAACCAAAATTCGGATAAGATAATATGAAAAGAAGTTCAAGACGATGGAAGAAGAAAGGTCAAATGCGTTGGAAATGGCAGCGTAAGAGACTTAAGAAAGAAAAGCGAAAGAGAAAGCTTAAGAGAAATAAGTAAGCTTAGTTAGTTCTGTTAGACTACAATAATCCTTATAAACTGAAGATAGTATTTTTGTGTATGAGTGATCATTATAATTCGGAGGTGTGGACTGAGAAGTATCGGCCTAAGGTTTTTGAAGATATGGTTGGGCAAGAGGAGATTCTTAAGAGGGTTAAGGCATTGGTTAATTCTATGAATATCCCGCATTTGCTTTTTGCCGGTCCTGCAGGAACAGGGAAGTCGACTTTGGCTTTGATTATTGTTAAGAGTTTGTTTGGTGAATCTTGGAGGGAGAATTATTTGGAATTGAATGCTTCTGATGAGCGAGGTATTGATGTTGTTCGACAAAAGGTTAAGGATTTTGCGAGGACGAAGGCTTTGGGTGATGTGCCGTTTAAAGTTATCTTCTTAGATGAGGCTGATGCCCTGACTAGGGAGGCCCAGCAAGCTCTGAGGAGGACTATGGAGAACTATACTTCGACTTGCAGGTTTGTGATGTCTTGTAATTATTCTTCGAAAATATTGGACCCTATTCAGTCTAGGGCAGTGGTTTTCAGGTTTCAGTTGTTGGAGAAGAAGGATATTAAAAAGAGGATTGATTTGATTGCGGAGACTGAGGGTTTGTCGATTAGTGCGGATGCTTTTGGTGCTTTATATGAGGCTAGTGAGGGGGACTGTAGGCGGGTGATCAATTTATTGCAAGCAACTGCCTCAATTAGTCCGAATATTACACCAGATCTCGTTAATACGATTGTTTCAAAGGCAAAGCCGTCAGATATTAAGATTGTTTTAGATTATGCACTCGCTGGAGATTTTCATAATTCTCGTGAGAAGCTTTTGGATATTATGTTGAAGGAATCTATTTCGGGACAGGATGTTATTAAGGCGATTCAGAAAGAGGTTTGGAATTTGCCTATTGATAATGCCTTGAAGGTTCGGTTGACTGAGAAGACTGGCGAGGCAGAGTTTAGGTTGGTTGAGGGAAGTGATGAGTTTATTCAGCTGGAGGCATTGCTCGCGAGTTTTATTATGGCAGGTCTTGGTGGCAAGAGTGGAGATCTGAAGGGGGGAGAGTAACTATGAAAATTTTTATTGCATGTAGTAAGCATTTTTATTCAGAGATTAAAGAGGTGACTGATGTTTTGCAAGAGGCTGGACATGAGGTAAGTTATCCTAATTCTTATGAGGATCCTTTTATGGAAGAAAAATTAAAGGGAATGGGTTCTGAAGACCATATTAAATGGAAGAGTATGATGATGTGGAAGGATGAGGATAATATTGAGCCACAGGATGCGATTCTTGTTTTGAATTTTGAGAAGAAAGGAATTCCAAATTATATTGGTGGTGCGACTTTTTTGGAAATTTATACTGCTTGGAAAATGGGGAAGAAGATTTTTTTCCATAATCCTTTACCGAGTTGTTCTTTTACTGATGAACTTAAGGGAATTAATCCGATTGTAATAAATGGGAATCTGGGGCTGATTCGATGATGAAGATATGTTTGAATGCAAAGTATAAATTCTTGAGGGAAGCTGTTGCAGTTAAGAAAGAGTTGGGGAAATATTCTCAACTGGCAAGGCGGGATCATTTTGGTAAAATTGCAATCGATACTTCTTTTTCTCGTGAAGAGACTTCTAAAAGGGTTTGTGGCTCTTTGGCTGCGTGGTCTCATTATTTTAATCTTAGGGATGCAGAGACTGCTTATTGTGGGGGGCTAGAAAAGGCTAAAGAGACATTGGAAACGTTGAGAGATGATAATAAAAAGTATGGGTGGGGAATAAAATGATGAATTTAGATAATATTCCTTGGTGCGAGAAATATCGGGCAAAATGTTTTGCAGATGTTAGGGGGCAGGAACTTGCGATTGATAAGGTTAAATTATTTTTAAAGAGTTTTCCTAAGAAAAAAGCTATTGCATTGCATGGTTCTCCAGGGGTTGGAAAGACGAGTCTTGCTTATGCGATTGCGTTTGAGAATGATGCGGAGATTTTGGAATTGAATGCTTCGGATTTTAGGAATAAGGCGAAGATTGCGGAGATTGTTGGTCCGGCTTCGCAGCAGAGGAGTTTATTTAAGAAGAATAAAATTATTTTGGTTGATGAGGTTGATGGCATTTCTGCGATGAAGGATCGTGGAGGTCTTGGGGAGTTGCTTGGGCTTTTGGAAAAATCTGCGTTTCCGATTGTTATTACTGCGAACGATATTTGGAACAAGAAATTTAATTTGCTTCGGAGGAAGGCGGAGATTATCCAGTTGAAAGATGTTGATTATAAGGTTGTCTTCGATATTTTGAAAGAGGTTTGTGAGAAGGAAAATTGTGTGGTGTCTTCAGATGTTTTGACTTCGATTGCGATTAAGGCTCGGGGGGATATTCGTGCGGCGTTGAATGATTTGCAGATTTTGTCGAAGATGGATTCTCCAGAGTTGATACAGGAAGTTGGGGAGAGGAATAAGGAGCAGACTATTTTTTCTGCCTTGCAACATGTTTTCAAAACTGCGAAGATTGATGGTGAGATGTTGAAGGTTTATGATGAGGTTAATATGCCTATTGATGATATTTTTTTATGGGTCGAGGAGAATATTCCTTTAGAGTATAAGGGGGAGGAGTTGGCTAAGGCATTCGATGCTTTAAGTTTAGCAGATGTTTTTCGTGGTAGGATTCGAAGGCAGAGGCATTGGAGGTTTATGGTTTATGAATATTTCTTGCTTGGTGCCGGGATTGCGAGTGTTAAACAGTATAATCGGGCGGGATGGACGAGTTATCGGAAGCCGTCGAGGATTTTGAAGATTTGGTTGCAAAATCAGCGGGCTGCGAAGAAGAAGACAATTTGTCAGAAGTATGCGAAGCATTGTCACATTTCTACGAAGACTGCTATGAAAGATTTTATGTTGTTGAAAGTAATTTTGCAGCGTTCTGAAATTCGTGAATCTTTGAGGCTGGATAGTGACGAGGTTGCTTATTTGGACAAACCTATTGCGGTATAATTATTCTATTAATAAAAAGAATTAAACTCCGCAACCTGCTGATGTTGCTCCGCCTTGAGTTTCAAATCCGAAACCTGGTGCTGGAGTTCCTAGAGAAGATAAGTCTGTGTTACATTCCTCTGGAGCTTCGTTGAATGCTGCACAGATTGCGTTAAGTAGTGACGCTGAATCTCTTCCTGCGCTTGCTTGTGCTCCATTGATTATTAATGTAGGTGATCCTCCTACCTCGTAAGCTTCGTTTTCAGCCTTGTGAATATCGAATTTAGGGAATTGTCCACTTAACCAGCTTGATTGATCTTCTAAGTTTGCGATTACATTGAATTCTGCGTCGGTAGCTTCGTAACATGAAGCAAGTTTTGATGTATCAATTCCAGTTGAAACAAGGCATCCAGTTCCATCTCCGGATTCTAGGAAGCAAGTTAAGTAGTCTAAGAATAATTCATTTTGTTCTTTTTGGATACAATATTGGGTGAGTTGTTCTTGTACTTCTCCTGACGAAGGATGCATAGCGTAATATACAAATTTTATTTCAGCGTCGATTTTGTCCCCTAAAAGTTCCATTACAGGGATTAGTCCTTTCTCGATTTGAGTTCCGTAAGGACAGTAGGCCATAATGAATGCTTCTACAACTGGTTTATCAGATTTAGGAATGTTTGTAGGAGTTGGTGTTTGTTGTGTTTGGGTCTGGGCTGTAGCTTGACCGGTTAGGGGGATTAAAGTTGTTGTAAAGCTTTCTCCATCTTTAGTTGCATATACTGGAAGTTCTTGACCTTGGATAGATAGAACTACTTCGTAAAATTGTCCGTCGTCGTTTACTTCGACTAATGTTGCTTCAGCTCCTTGATTGTTTGCGAAGTCTAATACTTTTTGTCCTGCAGCATCTGCGCTTATTGAAAATCCAGTACAGTTTCCGATTCCACTAGTTGTTAATATTACAATTAAAAGAATTGCAAGAAGGATAGTAGAAATTGCCCAATAATTTTTTGATAAACTTTTCATGACTTTTTTATAATTTATGTTCTTTTTTTCGTCTGTCATGAAAATTGTAAATTACAATTCTTTATAAATGTTTTTACTATCTTTTGGATATGGATATCGAGAAGAAAGTCGCGGAGACAATTCGGAAGTATAAATTGATTAAAAAGTCGGATAAAGTAGTTGTTGCTCTGTCAGGGGGAAAGGATTCGGTTAGTGTTATATATGTATTGAAGAAAATGGGGTATGATGTTCACGGACTTTTGATTGATTTGAAGCTTGGGCGATGGAGTGAGATTCATAATGAAAAGATGATTGCGTTTTGTGAGATGAATGGTATTCCACTAACGATTGTGGATTTGAAGAAAGAACTTGGACAGGGGATTTGTTTTATCAAGGCGGTTTTGAAGAAGCAGAAGAATTTGACAGGTTGTACTGTTTGTGGAATTATTAAGAGGTGGATTTTGAATAAGTGGGCGAAGAAACTTGGGGCTGATAAGTTGGTGACGGGACATAATCTTGATGATGAGGCGCAGAATGTTTTGATGAATTTTTTGAAGGGAAATGTTTTATTGGGAGTTAACTCTTCTCCGGCTACTGGTGGGAAGTCTGTTAAAGGGTTTGCTCAGAGGGTGAAGCCGTTGTTCTATTGTCCAGAATCAGATATTAGAAAATATGCGAAGTCGAAGAAGTTTGATATTTTGTATGATAAATGTCCGTGTGCGTTTGGGACTTATCGTGTTGAGACTCGGGAATGGATGGAGCATATTAGTGATGGCGAGAAGAAAAAGATTGTTGAGGATTTTCAGAAGTTGGTTCCGAAGCTGAGGAAGGAGAATGTTAGGGAGATGAAAATTTGTAAGAAATGTGGTGAACCTTCGCGGAGTGATATTTGTAATTTTTGTAAGATAGTTAGTTGTATGTAGAAGAGTTTATTAATTTTAATTTCTTTAATTTCTTATGTCTGAAGATGAAGATGCGTTGGAGAAAAGTGCTCGGAGGTATGATATAGGTAGATCGATTTCTAATGTTGCAGTTTTTGTAGGTATGGCTAGTGTTGTTTTGGCAGGGAGAGATTATTTTAGTTCTGGGGATGGAGACATGGTACCTGTTGCTGGTCTTGTGGCGATGGCTGCGATGTATTCGAGTTATCATTGTGAGCGAATGAGCACGTGGTTAAGGGCTGGCGAAGATCCTTGGGGTGAGAAATATACTTTTGGGGATAGAATTCAGGCCTATAAGAATTTTTTTAGTGGAAAGCATAAGGATTTGTTTGATGAAGATGAGGATTCGGACGAAAGTATATGATTTAGTATATAATTATTTATTAATGGGTTTTTTGTTTGTTTGGTTATGAATGTGGAATTGGTAAGTACTCCGAATGGGATTGATACTCTTGAAGGAGCTAAGAAATATTGTCAAGATTTTGCGAGGTTATGTTATTCTGAAAAAAGTTTCGGTGAGGTTCGGGGAGAGGCTTATGATTCGAAGCTCGTTGACGGGCGATTGATTAGTAGTGGACATCATAGTGTTTTTGACCATTTTAATATGGGATTTTATTTTGATGGATTGCCGAAGGCGATGGCTATGGTTTTTAATGCGGAACCCCCCTATACAACTTCTGAGAAATCTGCGCGTTATACTGAGATGAAAGATATTCCTGAAGACCAAAAGGTTTTGTATGATAAATGGAAAGGGATTTTTGTGGAGGAAATAGATAAGATATTCCCTACAAATGTGAAGGGTCGTGATATAAAAATTAATAAGTTGGCTCAGGAGAATGCGCGTTATGTGACAAGTGTTTTTACTCCTACGAAGATGGGTTATACGATGTCCCTTCGGCAGATGAATATTTTGGCAGATGAGTTTGAGAAGTTTGGAGAAAGAACTGGTGATGATAATTTTGGATATCGGTTATATTGTGAAGGAATGGCTCCATTTTTGAAATCTGGTGTAGTGAAGAATTTTCGGATTCCAGGACTTGAAGGTAAATCTGATACAGGGTTGAGATTATTTGGTGAAGAGGTTGAGGAATATTTTGGAGAGGATATTTATTCTACTAATCTTGAAATGAGTTTTGCGTGTTTGGCTCAGAATCATAGGCATAGAACAATCCATAATCATATTTCTGGAGGATTAGAATTAGGACCCTCTAATAGATTTTTTATCCCTTCGATTATACGGTCGAATGAAGATTTAGTGCATCAATGGTATTCTGATTTGGGACATGTTGCCGTTTCTGATTTTCCTCAAGCACAGGTTATCCAGGTTGCAGAGAGGGGAAATAGGGAGGATTTGGAAATGAAGCTTCGAGAGAGGAATTGTGGTCTTGCCCAGTTGGAGATTGTTCAATTGATGGATGGTTTATTGGGAGATTATTCGAATGATGTTCCTGAGATGGAAGAATTAAAGGGGGCGAATTGTATAACTTCAGGGGATGGCTGTAAAAAAGGGGGTTGTACTTTCGGCGCAGAGCATGCGATTGATAGGCTTATTTAATGAAACCCGGAAAATTTATTGTTCTTGAAGGAATTAATGGTTGTGGAAAGGGAACACAATTGCCGTATCTTGTTGATTTGATTTATGGTGCTGATAAATCAAGCACAGTTTTTGTTACGCGAGAGCCAAATGATTTTGATGAGAATGGGCTGAAGGCGCGTGCGATGTTGAAAGGCGATGGAGATCCTTATGATAATGCTCTAGAGGCTGTGAAATATTTTTCCGAAAATCGTAAAACCCATAATGAAATTTTTGTCCCGATGTTAGAAATGGGAATTAATGTAATCTCTGATAGATATTGGTATTCTAATTTTGCATTCCAGGGCGCACAAGAAGTTACTTATTGGAATATTGAGAATGCTAATAAGGGTTCTAGAACGCCTGATTTGACTTTGATTTTGGACGTTCCGGTAGATGTTGCTTTTGAAAGATTGAATCATCGTGATGGTAGGACTCGGAGAAAATTTGATAGTGATAAGGGATTTTTGAACAAAGTTAGGGAAAATTATTGGGAATTGCCGAGATTTTTGCATGAAAAAAATATAGTGATAATTGATGGAAATCAGGGTATCGACGCTGTGAAAAGAGAGATAAAATTCGCCTATGATTCCGTATTTAAATCTTCGTAGTCCCTTAAAAAAAGTAACTGTCAATTTGATTTGTTAACTATCGTTAACGAAACTATTCCCTTTAGGATAATAATCTTTAAATACTCTTTCAGACAGTAATAATTTACATCTACAAGCAATTGTAGTAAAAAGGGGTGCGAGATACAATATCTTGTATTCATTATAAAATAACAAAAGATGGTACATAAAAATATTGAGGTATTAAACTTTAGATTATGCAATGGCAAAGCCCTTGCGGATCAAAAATCTAGAGATTTTTGCTAATGAGGTGTCCATATTGTACTGCTGAGGAAACGAAGGTTACGGACAAGCGTGATGCTGGTTCTACTGCCCGAAGGAGGCGTGAGTGTCTCAAATGTGAGAAACGGTTCACTACGTATGAACGAGTTGAATTGGACCTTAATGTTATTAAAAAAGACGGCCGGAGAGAGAAATTTAACCGGGACAAACTCTTTGAGGGGATTAGTAAAAATCTTGAAAAGAGGCCGTTTACGACCCAACAGATTGAGCAGATAGTTGATGATGTTGAGGCACGGGTTTATCGGACTGCAAAGGACAAGGACATAAAGAGTACGCGGATTGGGGAGATGGTTATGGATAAGCTCAAGAAGATTGACAAGGTAGCGTATATCCGTTTTGCGGCGGTTTACAGGGACTTTGCAGACATTGACGAGTTCAAGGATGAATTAAAAAAATTAAAATAAAAATAAAATGGTAACAAAAGTTAGGAAAAGGGATGGGAGCGTTGTGCTCTTTCAAGAAACGAAGATTGCTGATGCGATTTGGAAGGCGGCTCGTGCGGTTGGTGGGAAGGATCAGGAGAAGACGAAAGTTCTTGCGAAGTTAGTTGTTGAAACTATGGATAAGACTTATGGAGAGTATGGGATCCCGGAGGTTGAAGAAGTTCAGGATTTGGTTGAGAAACTTTTGATTGAAGAAGGGCATGCGAAAGTTGCGAAGGCTTACATTCTTTATCGTAAGAGTCATGATGAGTTGAGGAATGTTAAGGGTTTGTTTGATACTATTGAGGCTGTTGAGGATTATATCGGGTTGAATGATTGGATGGTTAAGGAGAATTCTAACATGGGTTTTTCGCTTCAGGGTTTGAATAATTATATTGCTACAAAGATTATTGCGAATTATTGGATGAGGAGAGTTTATCCTGAGGCGATTCGGAAAGTTCATGAAGCTGGTGATTTGCATATTCATGATTTGGGAACTCTAGGGGCTTATTGTGTTGGGTGGGATTTGAAGGATTTGTTAACTGTGGGTTTTAAGGGTGTTAAGGGTAAGGTGGAATCGAAACCTCCGAAACATCTTCGGACGGCATTGGGACAAATAGTTAATTTCTTTTATACACTTCAGGGGGAGACTGCGGGAGCTCAGGCTTTTTCGAATTTTGATACTTTACTTGCTCCTTTTGTAAGGTATGATAATTTGGAATATAAGGATGTGAAGCAGACAATGCAAGAGTTTTTATTTAATATGGCAGTTCCTACACGGGTTGGTTTTCAGACGCCTTTTACGAATTTGACGATGGATTTGAAAGTTCCTTCTTATATGGCCGATGAACATGTGATTATTGGGGGTCAGCCTCAGATGGATACTTACAAGGATTTTACTGTGGAAATGGAAATGATCAATAGGGCTTTTGCAGAGTGTATGCTCGAGGGTGATGCTTCTGGGAGGGTTTTTACTTTTCCGATTCCTACTTATAATATTACCAAGGATTTTGATTGGGATAATAAAGACTATGAATTGATTTGGGAGATGACGGCGAAGTATGGGATTCCTTATTTTTCTAATTTTGTTAATTCTGATATGAAGCCGGAGGATGCTCGGTCGATGTGTTGTCGTTTGAGGATTGATAATACTCAATTGAAGAAACGGGGCGGTGGATTATTTGGTGCGAATCCTTTGACGGGTTCGATTGGGGTTGTTACAATTAATATGCCTCGATTGGGTTATGTTTCTACAAGTGAAGAAGATTTTATGGCAAGATTAGATCGGTTGATGGAACTTGCTAAGGAGAGTCTTGAAATAAAGCGGAAGACTACAGAAAAGTTTACAGAAGTTGGTCTTTATCCCTATTCGAAATTTTATTTGAGACAGGTTCATCAAAGATTTGGAGAGTATTGGAAGAATCATTTTTCTACGATAGGTCTTCTTGGGATGAATGAGGCCGTTATGAATTTTATGCCTGGTGAAGATATTACTACGCCCAAGGGTCATGAGTTTTCTATTAGGGTTATGGATTTTCTGAGGGGGAAGTTAGAAGAGTTTCAGACTGAGACTGAGAGCATCTATAATCTTGAGGCGACACCAGGAGAGGGAACGACTTATCGTTTTGCGAGAATAGATAAAAAAAGATTCGGAAGAGTTATTGTTGCTAACGAGGAAGCTTATCAAAATGGCGCGGAACCTTATTATACGAATTCAACTCAGCTTCCAGTTAATTTTACTGAGGATGTTTTTGAAGCATTGGATTTGCAGGATGAATTACAGTGTAAATATACTGGGGGAACTGTGTTCCATACTTTTGTTGGGGAAAAGATGGATAAAGAGGCAGTAAAAATTATGGTGAAGAAGATTGCGAATAATTATCATTTACCTTATTTTACTATTTCTCCTACTTTTTCGGTTTGTCCGGTTCATGGTTATATTGCTGGAGAGCATGAATATTGTCCAAAATGTGATGAGGAACTTGAGGCGAATGAGCGAGTTCCGTTTTCTGTTGCGGACGATGTTGATGTGGGAGTCACCGCGCCGGAGGATGTATCTTCTATCCCTATGACCTCTTCTGAGGGGGACAAGGCCGTCGCACCTACAAGTGGACCCTTACAAATATCTGAGGAGAACAGGTTGGGGCAGACTCTACCTTCTACGGAAGGCAAAATTTTGGGAGAATCTATTGAAGCTCCTTTGTTGAACTCTAAATTAAATTTGGGAGGTGATGCAGATGGGAAGAACGAAGTGTGAAGTTTGGAGTAGGGTTGTTGGATATTTAAGACCGACATCTACTTGGAATGAAGGGAAACTAGAAGAGTTTAAGGATCGAAAGATGTTTCAGGGAGAATGAATATGAAAGTTGCAGGATTACAAAAGACAACTCTCATAGATTATCCTGGAGAAGTTGCGTGTACGCTTTTTTTATATGGATGTAATTTTCGTTGCGGGTTTTGTCATAATCCTGAATTAGTTATAAGGAATTTTGATGGGGGATTCTCTGAAGAAAATATTTTAAAATTTTTGAAAGAAAGAAAAGGAAAGCTTGATGCAGTTTGTATTTCTGGGGGAGAACCTTTGCTGACGCTTGATTTTGATTTTGTTAGGAAAATTAAAGGGTTAGGTTATAAGATTAAGATTGATACCAATGGAAGTTTTCCTGAGAGATTGAAAGAGTTGATTGATGAGGGTTTGGTTGATGCTGTTGCCATGGATATTAAGGGTTCAAGAGAAAATTATTCTAAAATTGCTAATGTTAATGTAGATATTAAGAAAATCGAAGAGTCGATAAAATTAATTTCGGGTCTTGATAATTATGAATTTCGGACGACAGTTTTGGAAAAGTTTCATGATGTTGAAAATATGAAGTCTCTTGGTGAATGGCTGAATAATGTCTGTGGGAAGAAGCCGAAGAAGTTTTTTTTACAGGGATTTAAATCGCAGGGAGATTTAATTGATTCAACTTTTTCTAATGAAAAAAATGTTTCTGAGGAATATCTTATTGAATTAAAAGGGTGTGTTGATGAGTTTTTTGAAGAAGTTGGGGTGAGGGTATGAAAAGAATACATATTATTGGAAAAGATTTGGAGAAAGTTAATGGAATTAAAGGAAGATTGAAAGATTTGGGTTTTGTTTTTGTCGAAGAGAATCCCGATTTAGTTATCACTTATGGAGGGGATGGGATGTTTCTGATTGCGGAGAGAATGTTTCCCGGAGTTCTTAAGTTGCCGATGAAAGATAGTGATGTTGGGAATAAATGTAATTGTGTGGGGTTAGAAGAGGCCTTAGAAAAATATCTTGAAAAAGATTTTGAAGTTGAGGAAATTCATAAATTGAAAGTAGTTCATCAAGGAAGATTCGAGACCCGTGAATTAATCGGTGTGAATGATATTGTTGTTAGGAATAGTTTGCCGACAGAGGCAGTTCGTTTTAGTGTTATAGTCGAGAAGAGGGGGATTGATAATTTAATTGGGGATGGGGTTGTTGTTTCTACTCCTTATGGTTCTGGAGGGTATTTTTCTTCTATAACTCGGGAGGATTTTAAGAAAGGTATCGGGATTGCTTTTAATAATGTGACTAAATTTCATGAGCCTTTGATTTTGTCTGAGGATGAAAAAATTGAGATTGAAATTATTCGTGGGCCTGCAGTTTTGGTTGCAGATAATAACCGAGATTTTATTAACTTGGAAAATGGGGATAAGATTGTGGTTGAACAAATTGAAGATGTTGCCCGGAAGATTATATTTGATGGTAAAAGTTAAGGTTAAGAAATTGAAAGAGAATGCGATTGTTCCAGAGTATGCTCATCCGGGTGATGCGGCTATGGATATTTTTTCTGCTGAAGATTGTGTGATTGCTCCTGGAAAAAGAAAGTTGGTTTCTACAGGGATTTCTATGGCATTGCCTGAGGGCTATTTTGCTTCTATCAGGGATAAAAGCGGGTTGGCTTACAAGAAAGGGATTACGACTCTTGGAGGTGTAATTGAATATACCTATCGTGGCGAATACGGGGTTGTTGTTTTGAATACTGGAGACGAAGATTTTGAGATTAAGGCGGGCGATAAAATTGCGCAAGTTGTTATTGCTCCTGTTGCGACTGCAGAAGTCGAAGAAGTTGAAGAATTGAGTGAGACTGTCCGTGGTGATGGTGCTTGGGGAAGTACTGGCGGCTCTAATATATAGTAGAGTCTAATAGTTTTTATAAAGAATTTTTGTGTTTGATTTTAATGATTATTGGAATTACGGGAACATTAGGTGCTGGAAAGGGGACGATTGTTGAATATCTTGTGGGGAGAGATTTCAAGCATTATTCTGTTCGGGCGTTTTTGACTGAGGAGATTTTGAAAAGGGGACTTAAGGTTAATCGTGATAGTATGGTTGCTGTTGGAAATGATTTGCGAGAGAAGTTTGGTCCGAGTTGTATTATTGAGGAGTTGCATAAGAGGGCGTTGGATAGTGGGGGGAATGCAGTTATTGAGAGTATTCGATGTCCCGGGGAAGTTTCAGCTTTGAGGAAAAAGGAAGGTTTTGTTTTATTTGCGGTGGATGCAGATGTTGAGGCGAGGTATTCTAGGAATGTTGAGCGAGGTAGTGTGACTGATAATATTTCTTTTGAGAGGTTCGTTGCGGATGAGCAGAGGGAAATGGAATCTCGTGATCATTATAAACAGAATCTTAGGAAATGTATTGAGTTGGCCGATTATAATTTTAAGAATGATTGGACGATTGAGGAGTTGCATAAAAATGTTGGAGCGGTTTTGGAAAAAATTAATGGGAGAGTTTTGAAGAAGAAAAATGTTCTTTCATGGGACGATTATTTTATGTCTATAGCTATTCTTTCAGCTGAGAGGAGTAAGGATCCAAGTACTCAGGTGGGGGCATGCATAGTCGATCCGAATAAAAAGATTATTGGTGTAGGATATAATGGCTTTCCTATAGGATGTTCTGATGATGAATTGCCTTGGGCAAGGGAAGGTAATTTCCTCGATGTTAAGTATCCTTATGTTTGTCATGCGGAATTAAATGCTATTTTGAATAGTGTTGGAAGAAATTTGTCTGGCAGTTCTGTTTATGTTGCTTTGTTTCCTTGTAATGAATGTGCTAAGGCGATAATTCAGGCAGGGATTAAGGATGTTGTCTATCTCTCAGATAAGTATGCAGATACAGATTCTACGAAGGCTTCTAAGAAGATGTTTGAAATGTCCGGAGTTAAGACTCGGAAACTTATTCCTAAGACAAAATCTTTAACTATTTCATTGGGTTTAGATAATGAATAGTTTTTTAAATTGATTTTTATCTATTAGATTAATGGCTCCGTAGCTCAGCCTGGTTAGAGCACTGGACTTTTAATCCAGGTGTCGGGGGTTCAAATCCCCTCGGGGCCATGACATTATATAAATTCTTAAATAGTCTTTTGGACTTTGTTTTTTATGAATCAAAAAGTGGCAGATCTTTATCAAACAGTGCAGGATGCAGAAAATGAAATTACTACTCTGAGACAGAATATTCGGGGGGGGAAGAAAACTCTTGGGAGTAAATTTGATAATTTTGTTTTTTGTGCTGTTGGTGCGAATCCGGTGGATTGGATGAAGTTTTATCAATTAGATGAACAGGTGAAAAATTCGGGTGGTGAAGAAATTTTGATTGTAGGTTCTAAGAAAGAGAAAGAGAATTTGATGATTGAACCTTGTTCGGGTCCTAGTGTTGGTATGGGAAGCTCTGGTGGTCCTCCAATGAATTTTTCTAATACTAAGTATGATATGGCTTATGGTATTCTAACTGGTCATGGCTTAGATTTTGATTTAAGTAATGCAGAGATTATTTTTCCTAATGGTAGAAAATATATTCATGTGTCTGCAAGTACACCAATTTTTGGTACTAGCTGGACATTGGAGCCCCTTGAAGTTATTCGGGGAAGGATCCGAAAGGAAGTTAGCGATTTGCCTAATTTGTATAAATCTTTTAGTCCTGAATTATTTTCTCATTGGTCTGGAGATCAAGATTCTAAAATTTTAGTTGGTCAAGAAGTTGAGGCATATTTCGAGAATATTACTTCTGGGAAGAAAGCGTATTCTGAGATAAAAAAAAGGCTGTAATTTTCTCGATTTTGGCCCGCACTACTCTAAAATAGCAAAAAAGAAAAGGTTTTTAAAGCCATTTTCGGTCTTTTTCTTATCTAAAGATTAATCTTGTAAAGGTAAAAATGCACGTACTCCAACCCAAACACACAAAATTGAGTTCCAGCGACGCTGAGAAGATCTTAGCTGAGCACAATATTGCCTTGGCACAGCTACCAAAAATTTCTAAAAAAGATCCTGCACTTCCAGAAGGTTGTGAAACTGGGGATGTTGTGAAGATTGAGCGAAAAGGTGATTATGCGGAAGTGTATTACCGGGTGGTTATTTGATTATGGCAGAACATATCTTGGTGGGGGAGTTTTTAAAAAATCATTCGCTTGTAGAATCTAATATAAAATCTTTTAATGATTTTGTTGAGAATAGAATGCAAGAAATTGTAACTGAGCTTTCTGATTCGCTTCCTACAGAAGATTTTGAAATTAAGTTAGGTAAAATTCGTGTTGGTAAGCCGAATATGGTTGAATCTGATGGGTCCTCAAAACCAGTTACTCCGACTGAGGCTCGATTGAGAAGTCTGACTTACTCGGCCCCGATTTGGATGGAAATGACAATTAATTATGCTGGTCAGGTTGAAACTGAGGAAGTTGAACTTGGAAGAATTCCGGTGATGGTTAAGAGTGCTGTATGTAATCTTGAAGGTATGAGTGAAGAGGATTTAATTAAAAATTATATTGATCCTAAGGACACTGGAGGATATTTTTTGATTAATGGTAATGAGAGGGTTATGGTTATGGCAGAGGATTTGGCTTCTAATCAGACTTTTGTCGAGTGGCAGAAAGTTAAGAAGCGTTTGATGCTTAGATTATTTTCCCAAAGGGGAGCTTACAAGATTCCTGTTTCTTTGGTTGAGAGTCCTGAAGGAATTTTGGAGATTTCTTTTTCACGTTTTAGGGATATTCCCGCTATTGTTTTATTGAAGGCACTTGGGTTGACAAGTGATGCCGATATCGCACAAGTGATTGGAAAGCAGACAGACAGTTTAATTGTTAATTTTTATGAGTATGCTTCTGTAGAAAATGTTAATGATGCCTTGATGTGGATTGCTGAGAAGAGTGCTTTGCAGGGGACAAATAAGGAAATGCTTGACCGAGTTAAGCAGAGAATGGATTCTTATTTCTTACCACATATTGGTCTTAATAAAGATTCTCGAGTTGAGAAAGCTAAAACTCTTTGTAAATTTATCAAGCAGTTTTATGTTGCTAAGGAAAATCCTAAGGATTCTATGACTGATAAGGATCATTATGCAAATAAGAGAGTTAGACTTTCTGGTGATTTGCTTGCTGATTTGTTCAGGGTTAATATGAATATTCTTTTGAGAGAAGTTCAACACACTTTGCAGAAAACTGTGAAGAGGCGTAAATTTTTCTCGATTAAGACAATTGCTAAGTCTACTTTATTTACGCATCGAATGGAAAGTGCGATTGCTACTGGTTCATGGATTGGTGAGCGAAATGGTGTGACTCAGAATATGGATAAAAACAATTCTTTCGCGATTATGTCTCAATTACAGAGGGTAACTTCTACTCTTCCTGGAGAACAAGAGAACTTGGCTGCGCGAACTGTTCATCCAACACATTATGGTCGGTTCTGTCCAATTGAAACTCCTGAAGGAACTGAAATTGGTTTGAGAAAGAATTTAGCTCTTTTGGCTAGAATTTCTACTCGGGCGAAGATGAGTAATGAGGATGTAGTGAAGGTTTTAAAGGCCGAGGGAATGAATGCAGAAGGAAAAATTGATGTTTTTTATAATGGGAGATTTATTGGAGCTGTAGATGGGGTGGAAAGTTTTGTTAAGGCGATTAAGGATTCTCGAAGGGAAGGAAAGCTCCCAATTGAAATGTCAATTAAATTCGATACTTTTTTAGATACCGTTTTTATGAGTTCTGAAATTGGAAGAGTTATTCGTCCCTTGATCATTGTCGAGAATGGTGTTTCGAGATTGAAGCCGGAGCATTTGAAGTTGGTTAAAGAAGGAACCTTGAGTTGGGAAGGATTGTTTAATGAAGGAATTTTAGAATATCTTGATGCGGCTGAAGAGGATGATTGTTATCTTGCACTTAATGAAAAGGATTTGACTGAAGAGCATACTCATTTGGAAGTTGATGAATTGGATATTTTTGGTGTTTCGGTATCTTTGATTCCATTTGGAAATCATGATCCTCCTGCGCGTATGGTTAAGGGAGGTTCTAGAGCTTATCGACAAGGTCTTGGGATTTATGCAGGAAACTTCCCTGTTAGGGTTGATACTGATGTTTCACTCTTACATTATCCTCAGAAACCTTTAGTTAGAACTTTTACTTATGATACTTTAGATGTTCATCCGGTTGGACAGAATGTTATCGTCGCTGTTATGCCTTATGAAGGTTATAATATGGAGGACGCTACTGTTTTGAACAAAGGTTCTGTTGATAGAGGTTTTGGACGAAGCTCTAGATTTAGGCCGTATACTTCAGTTGAATTGAATTATGCAGGGGGTCTTAAAGATGAAGTTGTTATTCCAGATAAAGATGTTTCGGGTTATAGGACTGAGGAGAGTTATAGATATTTAGAAGATGACGGTATTGTTTATCCTGAGGCGAGTATGGTTTCTGGAGAAGTTGTTATTGGAAAGATTAGTCCACCTAAATTTTTGAGTGAGGCAAGAGAGATTTCTATTCAAACAAAGAAGGAGGCATCTTCGGCTATTCGTCAAGAAGAGACAGGTATTGTTGATGCTGTTTTCATTACCCAAGATAAGGAGGGTAACAAGATTATTAAGGTTCGAACTCGGGAATTAAGAATCCCTGAAATTGGGGATAAATTTTCGGTGCCTCATGGGCAGAAAGGTATTGTGGGTATGCTTGCTCCAGAGGTAGATATTCCTTTTACTGTTAATGGTATACGTCCAGATATTATGTTCAATCCCCATGGTGTTCCTTCCCGTATGACTGTAGGTTATTTGATGGATATTCTTGGGGGGAAGGTCGCGGCTCTCTCTGGAAAGATTGTTGATGCTTCTGCATTTACTGGAGAGACAGTGGATAGTTTAGAGAATAATTTAAAGAAACTTGGGTTCAGAGAGGATGGTAAGGAAATTATGTATCATGGGATTACTGGGCAGCGAATGCCTATCAAGATTTTTATTGGTAATATGTTTTATTTGAAGTTGAAGTATATGGTTGCGGACAGGATGCATGCTCGAGCTTCAGGTAAGATTGCGTTATTGACACGACAGCCTATTGAAGGTAGATCTCGTGGTGGTGCTTTGAGACTTGGTGAAATGGAGCAGCAGGCTTTGGTAGGTCATGGAGCGTCTCTTCTCTTGAAGGAACGTTATGATTCAGATAAGGTTCTGATTCATATTTGTTCTAAGTGTGGAACTCTGGTTATCGACGATCAGATCCATAATAAGAAAGTTTGTAGTTTATGCCATTCCAACCAAGTTGAGCCGATTGAAGTTTCATATGCATTCAAGTTATTGATTGAGGAATTACAAGGGTTACATTTACTAACTAAATTTGATATGAAGAATAAATACGAATAAAAAGAACGTTCAAAGAACGTTCATGTTTTAATTCGTTAAAAATACAAAAAATGAGACCAGTAAAAAAACAAATCAGCGGAATGACTTTTCACTTGCTTAGTCCTGAACAGGTTAAGAAGTTGAGTGTTGCAAAGATTGTTACTCCGGAACTTTATGATGTTGATGGTTATCCTGTCGACGGTGGTTTGATGGATTTGAGACTTGGTGCGATTGACCCAGGTGTTAGATGTAGAACTTGTGGTGGACGATTGAAGGAATGTTTAGGACATCCAGGTATGATTGAATTAGCTCGACCAGTTGTTCATATTAGTTATTTGCCAATTATCGATTTGGTTTTAAGGTCGACTTGTGAGGCTTGTGGGAAGGTTTTGATTAAGGATGAGAAATATTTGAATAAGCCTTTGATTGATAGAATTAAGAAAGCAAAGGATGGAAAGAAGTGTCCTCATTGTAATATTATCCAGGAAAAAGTTAAGCTTGAGAAGCCGTCTACTTTTAGAAGTGGTCGAAGGAGATTGTTCCCTTCGGAAATTCGAGAAAGATTGGTTAATGTTCCTGATGAAGATTTGAAAGTTTTGGGAATTAATGCTGCGACTTTGAGACCTGAGTGGGCGATTTTGACTTTGCTTTTGGTTCCTTCAGTTACTGTTCGACCTTCAATTACATTGCAAACTGGTGAGCGAAGCGAAGATGATTTGACCCATAAGTTATCAGATATTATTCGATCTAATCAGAGACTTTGGGAGAATTTGAATGCTGGTGCACCTGAAGTTATTATTGAAGATCTTTGGGATTTGTTACAATATCATATTACAACTTTCTTTGACAATTCTAAGGCAAAGATTCCTCCGGCGAGACATAGAAGTGGTCAGCCATTGAAGACAATTACTGAAAGGATTAAAGGAAAGGAAGGTAGAATTAGAAAGAACTTGGCAGGTAAGAGGGTTAATTTCTCTGCACGTACGGTTATCTCTCCAGATCCTAATTTGAAATTGAATGAGGTTGGGGTTCCGAAAGATGTTGCTAATGTCTTGACAGTTGCTGAGAAGGTTACTACACTCAATCTTAATCGGATGAAAGGATTGATTGCGGCTGACGGTTACCCTGGAGCTAATTATATTATTCGTCCAGATGGAAAGAGAAAGAGAATCACTGAGGAGTTAAGAGAAGATTTGCAGAATGAAATTGAGCCTGGATATACTATTGAGAGACATCTTGTTAACGGAGATGTGGTATTGTTTAATAGACATCCTTCCCTTCATAGAGCTTCGCTTATGGCGCATTTTGTTAAGGTTCTTCCTGGGCGAACATTTAGAGTTCATCCTGCAGTTTGTGGTCCGTATGGTGCGGATTTTGATGGGGATGAAATGAATATCCATGCCCCCCAGACTGAAGAAGCTAGATCTGAGGCTGAAGTTTTATTGAATGTTAACGCTAACTTTTTTTCTCCAAAGAATAATATGAATTTCTTTGGTTGTGTTGACGATGCTATTAGTGGAAATTATGCTATTGAGGGGAGCGAGCTTAGTAAGGAAGATGCTTCTCAGTTACTTTATAGTTCAGGTATTGATGCTTCTGGATTAAATAAGGTCAACAGTGGTCGAGATATTCTTTTGAAGGCGGTTCCTAAGGGAATTGATACTTCAAATGTTAGTTCAAAGGAATTTAAGCGGGGGAAGGGTGCAATTTTCAGAGATATGGATAAAACTTTTGGAAGAGAAGAAGCTGTAGATCTTTTGAAGAAGGTTTTTGCTTTGGGAACTTCTTTCTTATCTCGGAACGGATTCACACTTTCTGTTGAGGATTTGAATGTATCTGATAATGTTAAGAAGAAAACTGAAAAAATTATCGAAGCTGCTGAAGAGGGAACTCAGAAGATTATTGAGAATTACTATGATAAAAGTATTGAGCTTCTTCCAGGTAAGACTGCTGAGGAGACTCGAGAATTGAAGATTTTAACTGTCTTGAATGGGACTCGAACTGATATTGGTGCCGCGATTAAAGAAGGTTTGCCTGAGGATAATTTGACGAATCAGATGATTAAATCGGGTGCGAAGGGAAGTATACTTAATGTTTCTCAGATTGCGGGTTCGGTTGGGCAGCAGGTATTGAATGGTAGGAGAATTGATTTTGGGTATACTGAGCGAACACTTCCGTTTTTTAAGAGGGGGGATTTGTCTCCGCGATCTCATGGATTTATTTATAATTCTTTGATGAAAGGTTTCAAACCTGATGAGTTTTTCTTTGGTGCTATGACTGGTCGAGATGGTCTGATGGATGTTGCACTTAGAACTCCAAAGTCAGGTTACTTATATAGGAGATTAGCGAATGCGTTGCAGGATTTGATTATGGCTTATGATGGAACTGTTCGGGATGCTTCTAATAATATTGTTCAGTTTGTTTATGGTCTTGATGGTGTGGATATTTCAGCTAAGCATTTGAATAAAAAAGTTGCGTCTGGAGAAGCGATTGGTATTGTGACAGCACAGTCTTTTGGTGAGGCTTCGACGCAAATGGTTTTGAATGTGTTCCATGCGGCAGGTGTGGCTGAGGTGCAGGTTACTCAAGGTCTTCCACGTTTGATTGAAATTCTTGATGCTCGTAAGTTGCCTAAGACTCCTTCGATGGAAATATTTTTGGATAAGGATCATAATAATGAGAAAGATGCGAGAGTCATTGCAGAGAAAATTAAGGAAGTTAAGTTGAAGGAGATTATTTCGGATATTGCGATTGACTTCGGTGCTAAGAAAGTTAAGATCAGTGTTGATCCTAAGAGATTGAGGGCGGCACATATTTCTTTGGATAAGGCTGTTGAAGTTCTTCATGAGAAAGGTTTTACTGTTAAGAAATTATCTGATGGTCTTGTTCTTGATATGGCTAAGGAAGATTATAAAATAATTTATAAGACTAAGGAAAAAATTAAGGAAGTTATTTTGACAGGTGTTAAAAAGATTTCACAGGTTCTTGTTGTTAAGCGAGGTAAAGATTATGTTATCTTGACTGCAGGTTCTAATTTGAAAGATATTCTGAATTTTAAGGGTATTGATAAAGATAAGGTGATTACGAATGATGTTCATGAGATTTCTAATATTTTAGGTATTGAGGCTGCTCGACAAGCTGTTATCAATGAGATCCAGAAGGTTGTTACTTCCCAAGGTCTTGCGATTGATGGAAAGCATTCAATGCTTATCGCTGATACTATGACTGCATCTGGTGCGGTTAAGGGAGTTACAAGAATGGGTATTATTGGAGATAAAAGTTCTATCTTGGCAAGGGCTTCTTTCGAGACTCCGGTTCCGCAATTTGTTCAGGCTACTAAGACTGGTAAGAAAGATAAATTAGCCTCAGTTATTGAAAATATTATTTTGAATCAGCCGGTTCCGGTAGGTACAGGTCTTCCAGGATTACTTGTTAAGGTTACTGGATCTTTAGCAGATACAGGGACTAAGTCTAAGGCTAAATCTAAGGAGAAGAAAGCATGAGTGTAAAAGAAATTAATGAAGCTATCGATGCTGGACAGATTTCTTTTGGAATTAAGCAGTGTTTGAAGGCTGGAAAAAAAGGAAAGAATGTTTTTATTGCTAAAGATACTCGAGATGAGACGGTTGAAAAGCTTGAATCTGCAAAGATTGAATTTATTGTTTTGAAATCTAAGGCAGATTTGACTAAGGAACTAAATCTCGACTTTGAGTGCGAAGTTTTCTGTTTGAAGTAGAATGGCAGAAGTTATTGATATGCAATTGATGAGGTATATTAATTTATTTTCTCGTACGACCAATGTTCCGACTACTAAGTGTTTTGTTTATAATAATCAAATAGTTTTTGCAGTTCCTAAGGCTAAAGTTTCCATAGCTATTGGGCGTGGTGCAGAGAATGTTAAGAAGCTAAATAGTATTTTGAGAAAGAAGATTAAGGTTGTTGCAATGCCTGCACTGGATAGTCGGGAAGGAATTGGGAAATTTGTTGAGGCTGTTGTGGCTCCAGTTGAGTTTAATAAAGTTGAAGTAAAGGAAAATTCGGTTACGATTAGTGCGGGTCGTCAGAGTAAGGCGGCACTTATTGGGCGTGGTCGTCAGAGGGAAAAAGAATTATCTGAGGTTCTTAAGAATTTTTTTCATATTACTAAATTGAGGATAGCATAAAAGTTTTTAAAGCAACTTTTCACATAAATTATATTATACCATGGGATTAATGAATGGACGAAAATTGAAGAAAGCGCGGATGAAGTTTAGAGATAACAAGTTGCCTGATAAGAAAAAGCGGCTTGGAATTAGTTTGAAGTTCGATCCGATTGGGCGAGCTAGCCAAGCGAAAGGAATTGTTACGAAGAAAATTCAAAAAGAAGCTAAGCAGCCTAACTCAGCTATGAGAAAATGTTGCAGGGTTCAGTTAGTTAAGAATGGTAAGGAAGTTACGGCTTTCATCCCCGGAAACTTAGCACAGAAATTTGTTGATGAGCATGACGAAGTTATTATTGAAAGAATTGGTGGAAAACAGGGACGAACAAAAGGAGATTTATCGGGTGTTCGATTTTGTGTTATTAAAGTAAATGATCAGCCTTTGGCTAGACTTTGGTCTGGAAAGATTGAGAAGGGACGAAGATAAAATGATAAGTAAAAAATTATGCAATGACAAAGTCCTTGCAGATCAAAAATCGGAGGATTTTTGCTAATGGTACAGATGAAAGTTTTTGGTTTGTTCGATGCTTCTGAAGTTCGAGTTGAAGATCCGGGTTTAAAGAAAGTTATTAATTTGAATGCGAAGTTGATGTTGAAATCTCATGGACGGATTAAATATGATCCGACTCGAGCGAAGGTTAATGTTGTTGAGAGATTGATTAATTTGTTACAGGTTCCTGGAAGTCGGGGTAAGAAGCATAGGATTATTACTGGTTGGATTACTGGGAAACAGACAAAGTGTACTGGAATTGTTATTGATGCGTTTAAGATTATTGAGAAGAAAACTGGGGAGAATCCTTTGAAGATTCTTGTTAAGGCGGTTGAGAATGCGGCTCCGCGAGATGAGGTGACTTCTATCGAATATGGTGGAGCAAAGTATCCTCAGGCAGTTGATGTTTCTCCGAGGCGAAGATTGAATTTAGTTTTGAGATATATTATTAATGGATCTTATGATAAGGCGTTTAACAAGAAGGCTACGATAGTGGAATCTTTGGCTAAGGAAATTATGTTGGCGGCTGAAGGTAGTTCTGAGAGTTATGCAATTTCTAAAAAAAATGATGCTGAGAAGCAGGCAGACGCCGCTCGATAAAGATGGCAGCAGATATGACAGTGCGTGTTAAAGAGTTACAGAAAGAACCTAAACATATTCGTAACATTGCGATTTGTGCACATATTGATCATGGTAAGACAACTTTCTCAGATAATTTGTTAGCTGGTGCTGGTATGATGAGTGAGGCTTTGGCAGGTAAGGCTAGAACTTTGGATTTTCATGAGGATGAAGCTGAGAGGGGAATTACAATTGATTCGGCTTCGGTTTCTATGGTTCATACTGTTGAGAACCAGGATTATTTGATTAATTTAATTGATACCCCTGGTCATGTTGATTTTGGTGGTGATGTTACTCGAGCTATGAGGGCGGTTGATGGGGCTATTGTATTGACTTGTGCTTCTGAAGGAATTATGCCTCAGACTGAGACTGTTTTGAGACAAGCCTTGAAAGAGAGAGTTAGACCAATCCTTTTTATTAATAAGGTGGATAGGTTGATTAGGGAAGTTAAGTTGACTCCTGAAGAAATGCAGAAGAGATTTGTTGATATTATTAATTCGGTGAATAAATTAATTGAAGAGATTGCTGAGCCTGAATATAAGCAGAAGTTTCAGGTTAATGTTGCTGATGGTTCTGTTGCTTTTGGTTCTGCTTTCCATAATTGGGCTTTGAGTATACCTTATATGCAGAAGAATGGAATTAGTTTCAAGGAAATTATTGATGCTTATGAGGCTGGCGGTGAAGAGTATAAGACTTTGGCGAAGAAAGCTCCGATTCACGAAGTTATTTTGAGTATGGTTGTTAATAATCTTCCAGACCCTGTGACTGCACAGGCGTATAGGATTCCTAAGATTTGGCATGGTGATTTAGAAAGTCAGGCTGGAAAAGATTTGCAATCTTGTAATATTGATGGGGAAGTTGCGTTCGTTCCGATTAAGATTGTAGTTGATAAAAATGCGGGAGAGGTTGCTGCTGGACGATTATTTGGTGGGAAGATTAAGAAGGGTGATGATTTATATCTGAATATTGCTGGGAAGAAAGTTAAGGCTCAGCAGGTTTCGATTTATAAGGGTGCTTCACGAGTTCAGCTTGATGAAGTTGTTGCAGGTAATATTGTAGGAATTGTTGGTCTTGGAGATGTTGTTGTTGGTGAAACTGTTTCGACTAATCCTATTGAGCCGTTCGAGGCTATAAGTCATTTATTTGAGCCGGTTGTTACAAAATCTATTGCGGCTAAGAAAACTGCAGACCTTCCAAAATTGATTGAAGTTTTGAGACAGATTGGAAAAGAAGATCCTTCTTTGAGAATTGAGATTAATGAAGAGACGGGGGAATCTTTGATGTCGGGTATGGGTGAATTGCATTTGGAAATTATTGAGAATCGAATTAAGTCTGAGAAGGGACTTGAGGTTGATATGGGTCCTCCGATTATTGTTTTCAGGGAAGCTGTTGCGAAGACTAGTGATGTTGCAGAAGGTCGATCCCCTAATAAGCATAATAGTTTCTTTATGACTGTTGAACCTTTAGAGGATTCTATTGTTGAAGCAATTGCTGAGGGAAGTTTGCCTAAGGGAAGAATTAAGAAGAAAGATAAGGCTTTGGATGAGTCATTAGTTGCTTTGGGAATTACTCGAGATGAAGCTCAACAATATAGGGATATTTTCAATGGTAATGTTTTCCTTGATAAAACTAAGGGTGAAGTTCACATTGGGGAGGTTATCGAATTAGTTTTGGATTCTTTTGAGGAAGTTATGAAGGCGGGTCCTTTGGCTAGAGAGCCAACTTTGAAATTGAAGGTTTCTTTGGTTGATTTGAAGTTGCATGAGGATGCGATTCATAGAGGTCCTGCACAGGTATACCCGGCGATTCGAGAAGGTCTTCGAGCTGCTTTTGCTAAGGCTGTTCCTACAATTTACGAGCCGGTTCAGGTTCATCAGATTGAAGCTCCGATATCTTTTATGGGGGCAGTTACTTCTTTGGTTTCTCAGAAAAGAGGAAGTTTAGTTGATGTTCAGCAAGATGAGACTGGAGTTACTATCCGGGCGGAGATCCCAGTTCAGGAAATGATTGGTTGGACAAATGATTTGCGAAGTGCGACTGAAGGTCGTGGTGTTTCGTCTTTAGTTAGTCAGACTTTTAAGAAATTACCTAATGATATGCAGGCGAAGATTATTGCGCAAATTAGGTCGCGTAAGGGTTTAGCGGAAAACCAGTAGGCTTATAAATCAATATTTACATCATATTTTATGTCCTTATGGACGTATTAAACTAACTAAATTAAAATATAGAAAATGGCTAAAGAAACTTTCAAAAAGTATCATGAAGCCATTTATCTAGAAAACAAAAATGGCTAAAGAAAAACCTATAATGAATGTTGTCTTCGTTGGACACGTCGATCAAGGAAAGTCTACCTGTGTTGGTAGAGTATTCTTCGATGGTGGCGCAGTTACCGAACAGGAACTGAAAAAGTACAAGGAAGAAGCAGAAAAACACGGTAAAGCAGGATTTGAATTTGCTTACGTAATGGATAATCTGAAGGAAGAGCGAGAAAGAGGAGTTACTATTAACTTGTCTTATAAGAAGCTTATGACTCAGAATTTTGAAGTTACAATTATTGATGCTCCAGGACATAAGGATTTTGTTAAAAACATGATCACTGGTGCTTCGCAAGCAGATGCGGCTTTCTTAGTTGTTGGATGTGAAGACGGTGTACAACCTCAGACAAAAGAACACGTTTGGTTACTTCGAACTATGGGTGTGAAATCACTTGCAGTTCTTATTAACAAGATGGACGTTGTTAAATATGATGAGGCTAAGTTCAATAAGGCTGTTGAGGATGTTAAGGCTGTTATTAAACAGGCTGGATACAAACCTGAAGAGACTCCGTTTATCGCAGGTTCTGCTCTTATGGGCGACAACATTGCGAACAAATCTGACAAGATGGCTTGGTACAAAGGTCCAACTGTTCTAGAACAGATTGACAAGTTCCCAGCCCCAGAGAAACCAACTGGTTTACCAATGCGAATGCCTATCCAGGATGTCTATGATATTACTGGAATCGGTACTGTACCTGTAGGAAAGATTGAAACTGGTATTATGAAAGTTGGCCAAAAGGTCATAGTATTACCAGGTCGATCAGGAACTGGAATTGAGGGTGAAGTTCGATCTATCGAAGCTCACCACGAGCAGTTAAAAGAAGGCGAAGCTGGAGACAATGTCGGTATCAACATCAGAGGTGTTGGTAAGAAAGACATGGCTCGAGGCGACGTTATTTGTGATGCTGCTAAACCTGCTGCTATTGTTGAAGAGTTTGAAGCACAGATTGCTGTGATCAACCATCCAACAGTTATTGCAAAAGGATACACTCCAGTTTTCCACGTTCACACAGCTCAAGTTCCATGTCAATTCGTGGAAATTAAGGCTAAGTTGGACCCTGCAAGCGGACAAGTTTCCGAAGAGAACCCAGACTTTTTGAAGAATGGGGATGTTGCTATTGTTAGGATCAAACCGATCGGAAATCTAGTTTTGGAATCTGCTGAAGATAATCCAAACATGGCGAGATTCGCTATCCGAGACGCTGGTGTTACAGTTGCAGCAGGCGTTTGTAAGTCTGTAGTTGCAAAAAAACTTTAAGGTCTAATTGACCTCTTTTTTATTTTTTTATAATAAATTCCTTTGGGGAGAAATCCCCAAGGGTTAAACTATTTTATTTTATTGATGTGACGAGAGTATAATAATTCTTATAAACTCTAAGAGATATTCTCAAAGATGGCGAATGAAACAGGGTATGATATTGAGGTGACTGATGGTCGAGATCACCGAGCTTTTTTATTAGATGCTTATCATTATGCTTCAAAACATAGCGATGATCCAGTAACTCAGACTGGTGCCGTTCTTGTTGATTCTCAGGAGGGTATGATTGTTGCGCGAGGTGCAAATCATTTACCTGAAGGACTTCCCCATACTGCGGCTCAACTTATGGATAAGGCTTGGAAATATGGGCACATGATTCATGCAGAGCCTTCAGTTATTTTTGATGCAGCAAGAAATGGTGTGAAAACTGAAGGGACAACAATGTATATGCCCTGGGTTCCGTGTGTTCCTTGTGCTTCGGCAATGGTTGATGCAGGCATTGTAAGGATGATAGGGCATAAAGAGATGATTGGAAGGACTCCCGAGAGGTGGAGAGAGAGTACTAATGAGGCTTTGGATGTTTTGAGCGGCGGCGGTATCGATCTTTATATGGTTGAAGGAACTCTTGGTGGTGTCCAAAATCTTATGGATGGGAAGGTTTGGAGACCTTAATTATATCATATAAATTCTTAAAAAGTCGTTAATGTGTTTTTAGTTATGGCGAAAACTAGATATTTTAATTTGAAGGAAAAAAAGAATACAAATGGGATGGTGATTAGGGTTCGGCCGAATGCACCTCTGGAGAAAAGAGTTAGTGAGATTACTGGTGTTCCATTTAATGCAGAATTATTATATTTTAATGTGAAAGATTATCCTGGAGAAAATATTCAGTATGGGGTTGATATAACTGGAAACAGGGTTCGGAAAAAAACAATGAATGTAGCTATTGATTCTCAAGGGAATTTATGTGTCCTCTGTGGTCCTTCACATAGGGGTGTAGAGCCTTATGTAGAAGAGATTACTGCGGCGAAGGCCAAGGATATGAAAGAAGAGGCTGAAAATTGGGATTTGCAGCGAGGATATTTTGATAGGGGTTGTTCTTAGATGGTTATACAAGTGCGTGAGCGGACGATTGAGGAAATTGAAGAAAAACTTCTTGAGATGAATACTGATTTGAATAAGATTAGTTATTTGGAATCTGCTTTGAAGGCGACAAGTTTTAGTTTTGAGATTAAGAGGTTTCTTTGGGGGAAACTCTCGGAACTTTATGAAAGTCGTGGGATGTTTGACCGTGCGGCGAAGGCTATGGCGAATAAGGCTGCGGTTGAACCTATGGCTAAGGATCGAATTGACAGTTACATAACTGCTGCTGAATTATATTGTCGGGTTGGAAAGGTTGATGAGGCTGATGATATGTTTTTACGTGCTACTCGGGATGGGAATGATGGGCAGAAGAGGGCGATTGGGTTAGCTCGGAAGAATGTTTATATGGTTTCTGCACAAGAGCTGGAGAGGAAAGGGAGAAAGGCTCATGCGGCGAAGTTTTATGAAAAGTTGATTAAGATGAATTTGGAAGATGTCGAGAGGTTGGAGATTAAACACAAGTTGCTTGATACATATAATGCTCTTGGTAAGTTTAGGGAAGCTAAGTTGTTAGAGGGGATATAAGATTAATTTTGCATAGTTGTTTCTAGGGATTAATTGTTTGTTTAAAAAAATAAAATAAGAAAAAGTTTTTGGTTTATTCGATGTCGTCGGCTTCTTCTGTAAGGTCGAAGTCGCCTTCTTCAATTCCTATCTCTTTGAGTTCTTCAGACATTTTTTATTAATGGGCTTTAATCATCTGAGAGTTCTTCCTCGTCGTCGAATTCTTCGTCTTCAAGGTTGTCGTCTTCGTTGATTACCATTTGCCCTCTTTTATTTATAATTTCTTGACCTGAAAACTTTATAAACATTTCTGTGGATTTTATCGTTCTGTGAATTACCTAAAAGATTTTAAAGGATATATTCTTTGAAATTTCTTCTAAGCAAAGCTTTAAAAACTGAAAATAACTTTGTTTTTTGTTAGAGATGACCTAAGAGATCATTATTACGATTATCACATTCAAATTCATTGGAAGCTCAAGTGAGCAAGTGCGAGGGTATATTTCTAATATAACTAAAATGGAGAAAATAAAATATGGCAAAAATTAGTCCAACTTCGATAAAATATTCGATAATCGCTGATTTTACAGCTGATGGTCCGTTTCAGAAGCCCGATGTAATCGGAGCTTTGTTTGGGCAGACTGAAGGTTTGCTTGGTTCCGACATGGAATTGAGGGAGCTTCAGAAAGAAGGAAAGATTGGTCGTATCGAAGTTGACCTGGCTACCGAGGGTGGAAAGACAACTGGAGAGATCACAATTCCGTCTGCGTTAGACAAGACTGAAACTACAATCATTGCTGCATCATTAGAGACAATTGATAAAATCGGTCCGACAGATGCTAAGATCACTATTAGAGATATCTCTGATGTCCGTGGTGGAAAGCGAGATTATATTATGGAAAGAGCGAAAGCTTTGCTTGCTGGAATTTCTAACGAAGGAGTAGATTCTACTGAAATGGGAACTGAACTTCGAGAATCGGCTAGAATTTCTAAGGCTGTTACATACGGTGAAGAAGGTTTAGCAGCAGGTCCAGATATTGATAATGATAAAGAACTTATCGTTGTAGAAGGTCGAGCAGATGTTGTGAATATGTTGAAGTTTGGGATTAAGAATGTTATTGGTATGCAAGGAACTAAGTTCCCTAAGACAATTACTACCCTTGGCGAGACAAAGGAATTGACTTTATTTGTTGACGGTGACCGTGGTGGAAACTTGATTGCACAAAATGTTTGTGACAATGCAAAAGTTGTTTACATCGCACAGGCACCTGATGGAAAGGAAGTTGAAGAACTTACTCAGAAGGAATTGTTACAGGCACTTCGAAAGAAGGTTCCAGCGAAAGTTTTTTTAGGAAAGTCTAATGACCGACCGCAAAGATCTTTTGATCGGAAACCTGCGATTGTAGAAGAACCTGTTGAGGACGTTACTCGAAGAGAACTTAACGACAGCGACATATCAAAGCTAAGAGAACTTGCTTCAGAAATTAAGGGCAGAAATGTTCTTGTTTTGAATGAAGATTTGGAAATCGTTAAGAACGTTCCAGCTTCTAAGCTTGGTTCTGTTAGTACGAAAGATGCTTTTGTATTGATGGTTGGTGCTGCTTCTGGATCTGTGATTCAGGGTGCGGAGAAGCTTAAGTCCAAGGCTGTTGCAGCTAAGACATTCGGAAAAATTCCAGAAACTGATGTTAAGTTAGTTTCACTTTAAATTTATAGGTCGATAAGACCTCTTTTATTTTCCTCTTTATTTTTTGAGGGGAGTTTTTATTTTTCATAACTTTTATATACCAATTTATCATTAGGTTAGTATGGTAAAGAAGGTGACTGAGGGACGAAAGTTTTTCAACTGGAAATGGTTAGTTGCTTTAGTCCTTTTAGCGGTTATTATTTATGTAGTCTGGTTTTTCTTTTTCAGTTATGCAAGTTGTGATAATTGGGATTGTTTTAATAACAAATTAGAGAAATGTGATCGTGTGAAATTTATCGGGGGGGATGATATGATTTTCGAATATTCGGTTCGTGGGAAATCTGGAGATAATTGTAATGTTAATGTTGAATTATTGGTGGGAGAGTTGAACAATCAGGATTCTATTGCTCTCGAAGGGAAAGTGATGACTTGCGGTTTGCCGAGGGGAGTGATTATGCTTCCGGAAAGTAATATTGGTTATTGTCATGGGTTGTTGAAGGAAGGTCTGCAGGATTTGATTATTAAAGAATTGCATTCGACTCTTGTTCAGAATTTGGGGAGACTTAATCTAGAAATGTTGGACGTTCCGGAGATTTAAAATGTCTAAGATAAAATTTGGTCCTACTGGGATTGGTCCAGTTAAGGAAGCTATTTCTAATTTGGAGGCTTATGCTAAATTGGGGATGAAGGCTGCGGAGGTTTTGTTTACTTATGGAGTTTATATCAAGAAAGATGAAGATGCGATTGCGATTGGGAAGGCTGCGAAGAAATTTGGTATACAACTTTCGATTCATGCGCAGTATTGGGTGAATTTGAATTCTAAGGAAGAAGAAAAGATCGAGGCTTCGAAGAAACGGATTTTGAAATGTTGTGAAACTGGACATTTGCTTGGGGCTAAGAGAGTTGTTTTTCATCCAGGCTTTTATTCTGGGATGGAATCTGAAGAAGCGGCTGTGAAAATTAAGGAAGGTATACTTGAGATGCAGAAAGTTGTGAAAAAGAATAAATGGAATATTGAGCTTTGTCCAGAAGTGATGGGGAAGGTGAACGTTTTTGGTTCAATTGATGAAGTTGCGGGATTGGTTAAGGATACTGGCTGTGGGTTTTGTATTGATATTGCTCATGTTCTTGCGAGATACGGGAAGTACGAGTTTGATGCGATTGAAGAGGCGTTTCCGCGGAAGAAATGGCATGTTCATTTTTCGGGAATTGAATATGGGGAGAAAGGTGAGAAGAAGCATAAAGTAACTCCTGTTGAAGAATGGAAGAAAGTCTTGAAATTTTTGAAAGGGCTTGATAAGGAAGTAGTGATTATCTGTGAGAGTCCTGATGCTTTGAATGATAGTGTTGTTGGGATGAAATTATTTGGCTAGGTAATACGCTGCGGTAATTCCAAGTGCTCCTAAGGCCATTCCATGTACTGCCCAATAGGCATTCTTACCTGGTTCGCTTTTAATTGTTTTATAGATTCCCTCTGCTGCAGGCTGTCCAACTATAGATATTCTACAAGTTGTACTTATTAATCCCTTAAAACTCCCATTGATAATTTCTTTCAATTCACTAGATTTTGATTCTCGTTCCATCTTAATTAGTTTCAGCTTTTTCCTTCTCTAAATCTTCCTTTTGTTGTTTCTCTTCCTCAATCATACGCTCTCGAAGTTCCGAAATTCGCTCAAGTATACGCTTTGCTTTTTCGGGCGATTCTCGTGCAGTATTTAAGATATATAGGATTTTTCGGAGGATATCATCATAGGATTCTCGCTTGTGTTCCCGTAGTTTTTCGACTCGATTCTTAGTTTCTTCTAAGAGTTTTATCGTCGTTATCTTTCCTTCGGGTGCTTTTTTCTTTGCCATATTTTTATTACTGTCTTTTTAGACAAAATGTATACGAAGGTATACTATTTAAGTATTTTCGTCTCTCTGGAATTACAACAAACACAAGCTTTATATAGCTTTCCTGTGTCAAAATTTTAACTAAATTTAATATGAAAAATATGAAAAGAAATATGCTTTTAGTTCCTTTCTTAGCAGTTATGACTCTATTGATTGTAGGTTTTGCTTCGGCAAATCTTGCTACTGGAGTTAACGTAGAACTTAACGGTGAAACATTTCCTATGGACAGCGATTTCGTCAGCTTTAGCGGCGATGTTGTTCCAGTTGAAGTTGTTTTCACTGCAGGGGAAGACGCAGAAGATGTAAAGATTCGAGTTTCTATTTACGATGGTCGAGATGATGTTACAGTTTCCTCAGGAAGATTTAACATTGTTGCGGGTAAAACGTACAAGAAGCTTTTGGCTTTAGAACTTCCATCCGATGTTGATGACAACTTGGATGAAATGACCCTAAGTGTTGAGATCTATGATGCTGATCACGCTACTGATGACTATGATGAAGATTACCAGTTAAGTATGCAGAGAGAGTCTTATACTCTTGATGTCTTATCTGTTGATTTCTCATCTCAAGTTGAGGCTGGCGATATTATCCCGGTTTCTGTTGTTGCCAAGAATATTGGTTTTAACAGAATGGATGACAATTATGTTGTTGTTTCAATTCCGGCTTTGGGTGTTTCCTCTCGAGGATACGCTGGTGATTTGATCCCTACTGAAGACTATATTGACTATGATAACGAAGAAGATTCTGTTTTCAAAACAGTATACTTAAAAATTCCTTCAGATGCCTTATCTGGTGTTTATGAAGTGAAGGTTGCGGTATACAATGATGAAACAGAAACTGTTGTTACAAAGTTAATTAGTGTTGAAGGCGAAGAAGTTATCGATTCTGACGTTACACCTCTTGAAGGTGAAAACGATTCTGAAGTATCTCCATCGGTTGTTGCATTGACAGTTGTCCTTGTAATCATCTTTGTAGTACTTTTGGCAGTTTTGGTAGTTCTTCTTACTAAGAAGGAAAAGCCAATCGACGAAGTAGAGACTAGCTACTACTAATTAAATTAATTTTTATTATTTTATTTTTATCTTTGCCCCAAAGTGGGGCTGATTTTTATTTTTGTGTCGGGAGACCCTATATCTTTAGACTGATTATCTTAGAAATGTTATCTTGCATTGATACTCCATAAAGGTTTGATGCTTCGGAGATTAGTGTGTCGTTGTGGGTTACGATGAGGTATTGTCCACTTGTCATGTATTTCTTGATTAGGGCTGCGAGGAGCTCTGAGTTGTGCTTGTCTAGTGCGGCGTCGATTTCGTCGAAGATATAGAAGCAGTATGGTTTGTATTCTTGGATTGCGAAGATGAGTGCTAATGCGACCATAGTTTTTTCTCCCCCAGAAAGACTTGTAACGTCAAAATATTTTCCCCGAGATACTTTAATTAGGATGTTAAGGCCGCCATCAAAAGGGTCTTTCTTATTCTCAAGTTCTAGGAACACGGAACCCTTTCTCGAAAGTTGTGTGAAATTTCTTGTGAAGTATTCGTTTACCGCTTGTAGTGTCACGATAAAAGACTTTTTCTTTTTCTTATCTATTTCTTCTATAATCTTTGTAACTTGTTCTTTCTCTTTCTCGATTGTTTCTACTTTGTCTTGGATTAATTTAACTTGTTCTTCAACTTTATCGAAAACTTCTAGGGCTCTCATGTTTACGTTCCCGATACTTGAAAGTCTGAATTGACATTTTTGGAGTCTTTCTTTGATTTGGTCGATTGGTGCCGCAATTACTTCTACATGTCCTAATTCGGCTACTTCGGTTTTCAATGAATCCATTTGGGCGTTATGCTGGGCCTTTTGGATCTTGTTGTGGTTTATTTTGTCTTCAAAATTTCTTATGGTGTGTTGCATTCCAATAACATCTGTTTCTACGACTTTTTGTTGATCCTGTAATTCGTTTCTTTGATCGAAGAATCTTTTCGCCTTTTCATATAATTTCTGTTCTTCAATTTCTTTCTTTCCGACATCTTTTTCCTTTTCCCCAATTAGTGTAATTATCTTTTTGAGTTCTACTTCGGATTCTTCAATATCTCTTGTCGCGGATTTTAATTCTGCATTTAATCGATTTACTTCTCGTTGTTTTACTGTAACTTCAGTATCTACATCTATATCTGCTAACGAGAATTCTTGAAGTCTGAGTCTCGTGTCGTCGTATCTCTCTTCGATATTCTTTAGCTTTTCAAATTCAGATCTTATCTTATGGAGCTTTTCATTTAGGAACGTAAGTTCTTCTTGTCCTTCTTCTTGTGAATGAGTAATTCTTTTAATTTGTTCTTTTTTATCTTCCGCGTTTTCTAATTTGATTCGGTCCATATCGAGTTCGTTCAACTTTATTCTTAGTGCCGAAAGAGTTTGTTTAAGAGTTCCTATCTTTTCATTGGCTCCAAATTTCTTTTCCATATTGGTTTCCACCCTTGATTTAGCCATCTTAATTTGTTCATCCGAAGAATTAGATATTTTGCATTTGTGATCTTCTCCAACTTTCTGTTTACAGACTGGGCAGTTATCTAGCCTTGTTATTTCTGTTTTCAACTTTTCTTCTCGATTAATTTCTTCTTCGAGGACTGCGTTTTCCTTTTCCTTTTCCAGAATTTCTTTTTCTGCGATAGCCATTTCTTCAATTACTTTTTCTACCCTTTCCTTTGATTCTCTTTTAAGATTGTCGATGGTTTCAACAGATTTTCCGTATTTGATTTCATGAGAAAGCGAAACGATATTTTGTTCTACTAATTGAACTTCCTTTCTTGATTCGATGAGGAATTTTTCTTTTTCGAGTTTTTGATTTTCTAATGTCGATAGATCTGATTTTATCACATAGAATTTTCTTCTCTGTTGCTCCAGTACGTCAAATTTTTCCTGAAGAATCTTACTTTGTTCCTGTTGTTCTTTAATCTCTGGGGAGGCCGTTTGTATTTTTGATATCTCTAAGTTAAGATTTTTTATTTTTTCTTTGTTGGTTTCTACTCTTTCTTCGCCCTGAGTTTTTCTATTTTCAAAATTTTCTCTCCGCACTGTTAGTCCAGCAAGGTCTGCTTTGATGTCTGCAATATCCTTATGGAGGACTTCCTGTTCGTTACTTGTCGAGGATTGAATCTGTTTGTTTATTACGACTATTTTATCCTGTAATTCATCAACTTTGAAATTTTTCTCAGTAATTTCTTTCTTTAATTTCTCAATTTCTTTCTCGTAATTTTCTATAGTCTTATTAATTCCCCAGATTTCTTTCTCTTTCTCTTTAATGTTTTTTGTTAGGATTGTTGCTTTGCATTTTTTTATCGTCTCTTCTAGCTTTTGGTATGAAAGAGCTTCTTGCCTTTCTTTCTCTAGATTTTTTAGGTAGGAATTTCTTTCTTTTAATACGGCTGAAACTTCTTTTAATTTTTCCTCAGTCTTTTCTAATTCTCTTAGTGATTTGTGTTTTCGAGTTTCGTATATTGAAATTCCGGCAACCTCTTCAATAATTTTTCTTCTCTCTTCGGATGTTGCTTTTACTAGAGATTGGATTTCTCCTTGGAGTACTATATTGAATCCATTGGGATCGATTCCTCCTTGTGCTAGAAGTTCTAAAAGTTCTTGTCTTGTCTTTGTGTGATTGTTTATTTTGTAGACAGATTGTCCGCTTTTTCTTACGATTCGTTTGATTGTGATTTCTGATGCGTCGATTGCGAATGTTTTATCGGTATTGTCGAAGACGAGTTCTACTGAGGCTTCGGCCGAACCTTTGTAGGTTTTGTTTCCAGAGAATAGAAGGTTTGCTGCTTTCGCTGCCCGGATTGATTTTATCGATAGTCTTCCGAGAACGAAGCAAAGTGCATCTGTAATATTTGATTTTCCGGAGCCATTTGGTCCAACAATAACATTCATAGAGTTTTCGAATGGGATTTCGGTCTTTCTCGCGAAGGATTTGAATCCTTGCATCACCATCTTTTTAATGTAAGTCATAGGGTCCCTAAGAAAAAGTCGTATATAAATATTATTGAGCTATCTTGAGGAGTTTTGCCATGCCTTTGGTTAAGATGTTTTCTCCTTGCCCGAGTAGTTCTCTTGCCATTGTTGGTCCGTGATAGTCCGATCCATATGAAACTGGAAGATTATTTTTTTTAGCGAAATCTTCAAATTGTTGGTATTCATATTTTGGTTTTAGATTTGGTTGAACCTCGAGGAAGTCTATCCCTTGTATCACTAATATTTCTAACTCTTTCATTTCTTTGATGTCTTTTGGCGGGTGCGCGATTCCTATGATCCCTCCTACTGCATGGACATTTCTTATTGTCTCGTAGGGATCCATTCCCCTTTTAGGTTCGAGATTGCTTACTAAGCCTTCTTTCCCTAAGTAGTGGAGATAAACTTTTTCAGGGGAAGAATCAGGGAATTTTTCTTGGAAGTAGTTTCTACATTCCGAGTCTCTTTTCATCGTGTCTTTTATATTTCCCTTCCCCAATCTTGCGTTTATGAATCCGTTTCTTACTTTTTCGATTGTTATCGGAACACCATGTCGTCTCATATTGTTTACTCTTGCTTCGCAGGCATTATCTTGAACACTTTTTGAATATTCGATAAATTCTTTGAATTGTTGATTTTCTGTATCGAAGTTATAAGCAAGTAGGTGATAGTTAGGGGTTGTAATTTCAGCCCCTGGAATTATTTTTATTCCGTATTGTTTTGCGGTGTGTTTTGCATCCTCGTATCCCCTAAAGTTATCATGATCAGAGATCGCAAAGATGTCTATGCCCTTGTGCGCGGCCAGTTTTGCTATTTGTTCTGGACTGAGTTGACCGTCAGAATATGTCGTATGAAGGTGTAGGTCGATGTATTTCTTTTCCATAACTATAATAGCTTACAGAAACATTTATATATTTCTTATATCATTTATATAAATAATATAAATGAAACGAAAAGTAATAAAACAAGCAAATAGTGCGTATACTCTGACCTTGCCGATTGAGTGGGTTCGAGCGAATAAAATTGATGAAAAGTCGGAAGTAGAAGTTTCAATTGAGGGTAGATCTTTATCAGTGATTAATCCGGGAAGTGTTAGTGGGAGAAAGGCTAAATTGGATGTTACGGGCTTTGGAATGAGAAATATCTATCGTCATATTAATGCACTTTATGCTGCTGGCGTCGATGAAATTGAAGTTACTTCTGATGAAGAAATATCTTCCAAAATCATTCGTTTGCTGAATACTCTAATTGGATATGTTCTTGTTTCGCAGGAAGATGGAAAATACATTATCAAAGATGTTGGCGGGAGCGCTGGGGGAGATTTAGATGAGATTTTTAAGAGGGCCTTTCAGTCAGTCATATTATTTTATGATTTTGCCTATAGGGATATTTTTGGCTGTGGATGCGAGACTGAGAAAAGCCTTCGGATGAGAGATTTGGAGGTGAATAAACTTTGTTTGTATTTGCAGCGGGCGATTAACAAAATGTCTTATAAGGATCCGATTCGGGGTCGAGCTTTGTTTAGTTATTCTATTGAGTTGGAGAAGATTGGTGATGATATTTTGAGATTGTGGAGAGCAAATATTGGGACTGGAGTTAAGAAATCTCCGAAATTAAATGAACTGATAAAATCTTCTAAGAAATGTCTTGAGAAATCTTTTGATTTATATTATCGGCTTGATTCTAAGGATATGGAGGAACTGTATAATCTTCGGGAGAAGGTTAGGAAACAAGTTGATGGAATAAAAGGGCATGATAAACTTGTTCGGCAGGCGTTAAGAATTGCCGAAGGTGCGGTTGATTTGAGTCACATGACTTTAATGATAAAGTTAGAATAATTTTTTTTGATCTACTGCTTCGAAAAGTTTCTTGACTGTTTTCCATGAAAATCTGATTAGGGATTTATATTTTGGATTGTTGAAATTTTCTGCAATGAATTCTTTTGTTTTAGGATCGCTTGGATATCCACTTCCGAAATCAATATGGAGTTCTCGCTTTAATCGGTAAACTTCGTCTTCTCTTCTTTCTTTTGCGACTATTGAACCTGCGGAAACTGATGGATGATTGAAGTCGGCTTTATGTTCGCATGAAAGAGAAACAATTTCAGGTTTTTTGATTAGTTTTTGAACATCTTCTGACCAGGATTCAATGTTTACTGAAGGACAGTCAATAATAACTTTTACTGGCTCGTTTAAATCTTCTGTAAGTTTATTTACTATTTTCGCAGCTTTTATTGCTTCTAGATAATTTAGATTATCCGATTCGTCGATTTCTATGGGTTCGCTTTGTTCAATGTGATATTTGTATTGATTGATGATTTTTTCTTTGACTTCCTTACGTTTTATTGGAGTTAGAAGTTTGGAGTCTTTTGCACCCCATTCTTTTAGTATATTATTGTCTTTTTCTTCGATTAATACTCCTGCTAATATCATTGGTCCTAGAACTGGACCCCTTCCTGCATCGTCGATTCCGATTATTTTTGTCATAAAATATAGAGAACGGAAAGCTTTATAATGCTTTTGAGATAGGTTCTTTTATAGCGGGGTGGAGCAGTCTGGTCAGCTCGGCAGGCCCATAACCTGCAGGTCACGTGGTTCAAATCCCGTCCCCGCTATTTCTTTTTAGGACGTGATTTAGAGCTATGCATACTTTTATATATGGATTTTGGAGAGTAGTTTCTTGAACTTAGAAAATGGCAGAAAAAAATTTAGCAATTTACACATTAGGTATGAAGCGAATGTACTTAGTAGAAGATGTTAATGTTCCTCAGAATATTGAAGCTTTTCTTAATACTAAGGGCCCTGATGCTGATTTAATTTTAAGGAATGTTGAGGGTTATCATAACTTTGATGGGCAAGGATATCTTCCGAATACTCCAATTTCAGAACTTGGAATAAAATGCGGGCATATTGATCTAGTTGCCGGAACTGATGAAGTAGAATCTTTAATTTATAATAACTCGCAGATACAGAGGAATCCTTCGGAAATTGCGGTACGATTTGGACTTGTCCCATTTAGCCATGGTCTTGTTGGAGAACTAAAATTTCCTGCAAGTCATATTCCTGGCAATGGAGAGAAACTAGAATATGTTACCCGGAGATTAGAAATGCAAAATTTTATACCTCTTTATAATCCTCGGCAGCCTAAAAATCCTCTTAGGGCTGATAGAAATAAGGATGAGTTTGATAACTTATTCAAGGGAACTCAATTTGAAAATGATAATCCGAAAAAAATTCTCTTGAATAGGACAGTTCATACTGTTAATAGTAAGGCAATTTGGGTCCCGTATGCGGAAAGAGAATAAATTTATATTCTATATATACATAATTTTATAAGTTAAATTTTAGTCGTATTTTTATGTGGGAGTGCCGGAGTGGCCAAACGGGCTGGCTTTAAGCGCCAGTAGCTTTATGCTTACGGGGGTTCGAATCCTCTCTCCCACATTTTGATTTATGGTAAAAAATGTTGCGAAGATAATGCAAATTCTTGAGAAGGATTTTTACAAGAAAGGTAAGACCACTTTGAATCGGATGAGGACGAAGCCAGATGCTTTTAAGATTTTAATTTCTTGTTTGCTTTCTTTGCGGACGCAGGATAAGAATACTGAGATTGCTTCGAATAGGTTGTTCGCGGTTGCTGATACTCCTGAGCAGATTGTTAAATTATCTACTCCTCGTTTGGAGAAGTTGATTTTTTCTTCGGGGCATTATCACAAGAAGGCTCAGTCGTTGAAACATGTTTCTAAAGTTTTGATTGAGGATTTTGATTCGATAGTTCCTGATGATAAGGAGAAATTGTTGTCGATAAAAGGAATTGGTCCGAAGACCGCGAACATTGTTTTGGCTTTTGCTTTTGGTCAGGCAGTTCTGCCAATAGATACTCATTGTCATCGTATACCTAATCGTTTGGGGTGGGTGAAGACTAAAACTCCTGAGAAAACTGAGAAGGCTCTTGAGAAAATTTTGCCTAAGAAATTTTGGAATGAGTTTAATGGAATGTTCGTTCAATTTGGGAAGGAAATTTGTCAGCCGATTTCTCCCTGGTGTTCGAGGTGTCCTATCGCCGATCTGTGTCCACAGGTTGGTGTGGTGAGAAGTCGTTAAACTTATTAATTGATTATGTCCTTTTTCTTTATGCCTATGTAGCTCAGTTGATAGAGCACTTCACTCGTAATGAAGAGGTCGTCGGTTTGATCCCGGCCATAGGCTTAGATTATTTTCTCGAGCAAAGATAATTGTTTTGTTATTCCTTTGGCAGTATCATGTGCTTGAGAAAGAGATGAGTGTAGTTCTTGATATAAGCTCCCTGTTGCTTGTCCTATTTGATTACCAAGGTTTGTTAAAGCTTCTAATATTTGAGATGTTTCATATTTTTCCATTTTAAAATAAAGTCATTATATTATTTAAATCTTTAGAAGAGTTCTGTTAAGAGAATTTTTCTTTAATCTTATCTTTGTGTTCTTTTTGACAAGCTGAACAGACGTAATGTTTCTTTGATGTTTCGCCTTCACCCGTTTTAACAAGAGTTCCATCTAACTTATCTAAGAATGTTGTCTTTATTTCTTCTTTGCAGAGTTCGCATTTTTCTGACATGTATTCTGGAGTGAAGTTAATTTTATAAAAGCTTCTAAATAATAATTTAAATGGATGGATTTGATTTGACGAAGTATCAGGAAGAAGGTGAGGAGAAAGATAAGATAAAGAAAATTATGGGGAAAGTTCTTTCGGGTAGGAGCGATTATGAAGTTGCTGAAGAGGCAAAAGTTGAGAAAATTGTGAAATGTGATTGTGGTTGGCCAATCGAGCCAGGACAAAAATTTTGTCCCGAGTGTGGAACTAAAAGTTAATGTCATAATCTTTAAATAGGTGGGATTATTTGTGGATGATATGGTGAAGTGTAAAGTTTTGATTGTGGATGATAGTAAGGAAGATTTGGCTGCAATGAAGGTTATTCTTGAGAAGCAAGGTTGCGAAGTTGTGGCGGCGAGTAATGGTGCTGAGGCTCTTGAGCAATTACAGTCTGATGGTTTTAAGGTTGCGTTAATTGATATTAAAATGCCTACGTTATCGGGTTACGATTTGATGAGGTTGCTTAAGGAAAGGATTACTCATAAAGTTAGGATAATCTATGTTTCGATTGTTCCGGCTCAGGAAGTTGACATGGAAGGTATTGATGGTTTTGTTCAGAAACCGTTTTCTCCGGAGAGTTTGATGGCTGAAGTAAATAAGGTTTTATAAAAAGTAAATCGTAAACGATTTTCATGTTTTCGATTTTCAAAAAAAAACGAAAAAAGGAGGTAAAAAGTAATGGCCACCATAATGGTTGTAGATGATGAAAAAGATATTCGAGATTCTGTTGTGGCTATTTTGAGTAAGGAAGGTTATAAGGTTGTAACTGCTGTTGATGGTGATGATGCTTTGAAAAAAGTGAAGGTAGCTAAACCGGATTTGGTGTTGATGGATATCATGATGCCTGGAACTCCAGTGAAGGATATTGTTCCGAAGATTAAGTCTAAGGTTATTTATCTTTCTGTTGTGAAAATTTCTGATTTGGAAAAAGGAGAGCTTCTTGGGAAGAATGTTTGTGAATTTGTAGAGAAGCCTTTTGATATTAAGCATTTGGTTAGTGAAGTTAAAAAGTGTCTTGGATAGATTTAAAACTTGAATTTTGTGACAATCCCTAAGAATCTTAATGCCGTTCTTTAATTAATTTTATATACCTTAAGACTTATCTAGAATGGGATAACTTAAATGAAAAAAAATGATAAATTATATTTATTTAGTTTAGGGTTAGCGTTAGTTTTAATTCTTATAGTGGTGTTATTTTCCCAGTGGTTTCATGGGGGAATCGTTGGTTATGTGACCGATGGTAGCGAAGAAAATTATTATGTATCTGTTGATGGGGACGATTCAAATCCCGGAACAATAGATTTGCCGTTTGCTACGTTAGAAAAAGCAAGAGATGTAATTAGGTTGTCTCGGCCAATATCTGATTCGATTGTGGTTTATGTGCGGGGAGGAACTTATTATCTAAAGGAGACTTTTGAGCTTAATGTGGATGATTCTGGGACTGCGAGTTCTTCTGTTACTTATCAAGCATATCCTAATGAAACTGTTGTCATAAGTGGTGGTGAGAAGCTTGATTTATCTTGGATGCAATATGACGAGAATATTTACAAAACAAATGTTGGTGAATTGGAATTTAATTCTTTTTTTGTTGATGGGGAAAGGGCTGTGAGGGCGAGAGAGCCAGATGAGGGATTCTATTATATTAATGGGATAGATGCGGAAACGAATTTAACTGCATTTAATTTTAGTGGCGAGGATATAGATGGTAGCTGGACAAATTTAAAAGATGTTGAAGTTATTTCTTATAGGAGATGGGAACAATCTAGATTTAAAATTGATAGGGTTGAGGGTAGTAAAGTTTATTTTGATGGAAGTCTGCGGCAAGGTAAAGGTTATGATTGGGATTTTGATAATGATACTGGTAGGTATTATGTAGAAAATATTTTTGAGGGTCTTGATAATCCTAGGGAATGGTATTTTAATAGTCAAACTGGAGATTTATATTATTGGCCGTTGAGTGGACAAAATATTGATGACTTAGAAACTATTGTTCCGCGATTGGATCGACTTTTGGAAGTTAAGGGTAAGGAAGATGACATTTATTTACCAAGTTCTTTTACAATATCTCACTGGATTAAAACAACTTCATCTGCAAGTCAAATGTATACTGTTGGGAATGCTGGTGGAGGGTCGGGTTATAGATTTGGTCTGAGTTCAGGAAGAATTGAATTTTTAGTGGGAGAAAGTAATTCCAATTATCATGAATCTTTATGTGGAGATACTTATGTGAATGATGGGGAATGGCATTTAATTACAGGAGTTTTTGATCGTATAAATAATCAATTTGTTTGTTATATTGATGGAGGGTATGAAGATACAGTATCTCTTGATGACTCTTATTCAGACATGTCTACAGTTTTTCCAGGGATTGGATCTCCGCCGTGTTGTAATTCCTTTGTCGGTGAGATGGATGAATTAAGAATTTTTAATAGGGGTATAATTCAAAGTGAAGTTTTGGATTTATATAATTTAGTTGACGTATCGCAAGGCTTAGTTCTTCATATGGAATTTGAGGATAATCTTTTGGATAGTTCTAATAATGTTAAGGGTGCGGAGTTAATTGGTAATGGGGAATTCTCTGAAGGCAGGGACGGGAAAGTTTTAAAATTTTATGATGGTGCCAAGATTAATTTTCTGGTTACAAATACGCTTATTGAGAATGTAAACATTCGCGGATTAATTTTTAGTGATGCAGATTGGATTCTTCCAGATGGTGGTTATTTTGGTGGTCAGGCAGCTTCATCCTTGGATGGTTCTGCTATAAATTTTGAACTATCAAAAAATTGTAGATTTGAAAATAACAATATAAGAAATGTTGGAGAGTATGGTCTGTATGTTTATTCTGATAATATGCAAATAATAGGCAACGATATATATCATACGGGTGCGGGAGGTATTCGAGTTGGGACTGGGGATGATGATGGGGTAACAAAGAACAATATAATTTTAAACAATAGGATTCATGATACCAATTCGGTCTATAAGGAGGGTGTCGGGATATTTGTTATGATGAGTGCGGATAATACCATTGCTAATAATTTAATTTATAATACAACTTATTCGGGAATGTCGATTGGTTGGAGGTGGAATGCGGGAGATACTTCGCTTGGAAATAATCTGATTAGTCATAATGTTGTTCATAATGTTGTGCAGGAATTAAATGATGGTGGTGCTATTTATCTACTTGGTCGACAACCAGGTACTAAAGTGCTAAATAATATCTTTTATGATATCACCTACAAAGATCATCTCCATAATATTAGTCTCCTTGGAATTTATTTGGATCAAGGTAGTAGTGGTATAGAAATTAGGGATAATTTAGTTTATAGAACTGGTCGTGCCGCTTTCCATATGCATAGGACTTTTGATAATGTTGTGACTAATAATATATTTGTTAACGGGGGTACTAGTCAACTTAGTTATCTTGGAACTAATCATTTGGACTCTGTGAAGAACATGCTTCCTTCAGGTAATAGTATTGAAAAAAATATTGTGTATTATGAAGATTTCCAGGGCTTTATATCTGTAGCAAGTCAACCTTCATTAGATTATTCAGATTATAATTTGTATTTTAATCCTAATCTTGTTGTGGCCAATCAAAAACTTGCAGAGTGGCAGGATGAGTGGGATTTTGATAGTAACTCAATTGTTGCTGATCCATTATTTGCAGATTATTCTAATGATGATTTTACTTTGTTGTCTGGCTCTCCTGCGTTTGATTTAGGGTTTCAGAAAATTGACTTTAGTAATGTTGGACCTTTGGTAGAATGTTTTGATGATGAAGAATGTGGTTTAGGGTATAATTGCGGAATTGATAGGAGTTGTGTTCTGATAACTGATCTTGAGGGGAATGAAGGTGGTCTTTTGGGGATTGGTTCAGATGACCCTGAAAGTATTTCACCTGTTCCGGGTAGCCCTGAATGGTTTGACAATCTTTTAAATAATGCTGATGAAGATTATAATATTTTGACTGAGGAAGGGGTTTCTCCTTCTTCTAGTAAATCTGGATTTTCTAAGGTCTTTAAGTTTGTTGTTATACCAATGTTGTTTTTTGCTTTAATTGGGGTGGTTGTTTTTACTTTTATTTTGAAGAAATTGAAAGTTAAGGAGGCAGCTAAGAGAGTTGCGAATAACAAGGTTTCTGAGGATGTCATCACAAAATATCAAAAGTCATTGGTATTTTAGTTCTAAGTTTGAATTTTTTTGATAGGTCTTAGTTTTAGTTTAGATGAGTTAAACTTAAAACTCCCATTTCTTATTTTATATTATGAAATTAGCGATAATTCACAAGGAGAAATGTAAGCCGACTGTATGTGGGCATGAATGTAAGAAGTACTGTCCTGTTGAGAAGAAGGAAGCAGACACTTGTGTTAATATTGCAGGGAAGGCTAAGATTGATGAGAATACTTGTATTGGTTGTGCGATTTGTGTGAAGCGATGTCCGTTTGGTGCGATTGAGATTATTAATTTGCCTTCGGTGAGTGAAGAAGATTTGGTTCATAGGTATGGGGAGAATGGTTTTGCCCTTTATGGGTTGCCTACTCCTAAGGAAGGTTCAGTTTTAGGATTACTTGGACGAAATGGAATTGGAAAATCTACTGCGGTTGATATTTTGGCTGGAGTTCAAAAGATAGATGTTGAGAGATTTAAAGGGACTGAGTTGCAGAGGTATTTTGATGATTTGGGTGGGAAGAAGGTTTCGTATAAGCCGCAGAATTTGTCGAAGTTAGCGATTGATATTGGAGTTATGGATTTGCTTTTGAAAAGAGGAAAGAAGGCAGATATTGAGAAGTTGGCTGAGCGTCTTGGGGTTTCTCAGGTTTTGAATAATAAGATGGATAAACTTAGTGGTGGGGAGTTGCAGAGGATTGCAATTATTGCGGCTTCGCTTGGTGATGCGGATATCTATTTCTTTGATGAGCCTTTGGCGTTTTTGGATATTGGAGAGAGGTTGAGGGTTTCGGATTTTTTGAAAGAGATTTCTAAGGATAAAACATTGATTGTTGTTGAGCATGATTTGTTGATACTTGATTACTTGACTGATTATTTGAATATATTTTTCGGGGGGCAGGGTGCTTTCGGTACTGTGTCTGGCGTTAAAAGTTCGAAGGAAGGAGTGAATGCTTATTTGCATGGTTTTTTGAAAGAAGAGAATATGCGGATTAGGGATAAGGCTTTGAGTTTTAATTTTACTAAGAATCCTCCTATGAGTGGAAACAAGATTGCGGAATGGCCTAAGTTTGATTTGAAATTTGAGAGTGGTTTTGAATTGAAAGTTGGTGCTGGAGAGATTCATGAGAATCATGTTATTGGAATTTTAGGTAGGAATGGAACTGGGAAGACTTCTTTTGTTAGAGCTTTAGCGGGAGAACTTGAAACTAGCAAGGGCAAGTTAGATTTGAATCTGGATATTTCCTATAAGTCACAGTATTTGTTTACTAAGGATGATACTTTGGTTCGTGATATTTGTTTTAAGGAGAAGATTAGTAAGAAGATGAAGTCGATGTTTAATGTCGGGGTTTTGGAAGGGAAGAAAATTTGTGAGTTGTCTGGGGGAGAGTTGCAGAGGTTTTCGGTTGCGCGATGTTTGGCGAAGAAAGCGGATGTTTATTTGATTGATGAGCCTTCTGCTTATCTTGATGTTGAGGAAAGGATCTCGGTGGCGAAGGCGATTAAGGATATTATGGTTGAGCGAGAAAAGACGGCGTTTGTTGTGGATCATGATTTGTTGTTGGTTTCTTATCTGGCGGATTCAGTTATTAATTTTGGTGGTGAGCCTGGAGTGCGCGGGGAAGCTTCAGAGATTCGTAATTTTGAAGAAGGTGTTAGTTCTTTGCTTGAAAGTTTAGATATTACTCTTCGAAAGGATAAGGAAAGTGGTCGGCCTAGGATCAATAAGAAGGGCTCTGTTTTAGATCGGGAGCAGAAGGCGAAGAAGAAGTGGGCTGTTTTTTAGTTAAAAACTCGTTTCAGTAAAAAGTATAGCTCGTTTCATTCTAATATATCTATGAATTGCAAGGGAGGATTAAATATGGAAAGAAAAACATTAGGAATTTTAGCTTTAGCTTTGGTTGGTTTATTGGGTGTTTCTTTGGTTGCGGCTATGCCTTTTACGGGTGCTGAAAATCATGAAGCAATTCGAGAAGCTGTTGAGGCTGGAGACTACGATGCTTGGAAAGCTGCGGTAACTGCAGATTTGACTGAAGAAAATTTTGAGAAGATGACTCAGATGCATGAATTAAGAGAGCAAGTGAGGGAATCTCGAGAAGCCGGAGATATGGATACTGCTGATGCTCTTATGGAAGAATTGAAGGAACTTATGTCTGAAGGCCCTATGGACCGAGGTCACAGGGGTCCGGGTCAAGGATTCGGTAAGGGAATGGGCCGAGGTCATGAAGGCTGCCCATTTGCGGAATAAACAGTAACAAAATTTTATTTTATTTTATTTTATTTTATAAAGAGTTAAAAACTTCCAAAAATTAATATGGATATGCCATTAAGAATGACTGGACACGTTGCAAGAGAAGGATTTAAGCCTGCATTAAAACCATTTATGGGGGTTCATCCTTATAGCTGGGTTTTTCAATTATTAATTTTGATTGCTGTTGGCTTGATTATCTATTGGGTAATTAGGGGCAATAAGAAAGAGTCTGCATTAGACATTGTAAAAAAGAGATATGCTAATGGGGAGATAACTTCGAAGGAATTTAAGAAAATTAAGAAGGAGCTTGCATAGTGGAAATATCTTCTAAGAAGTTAATTATAGGTTTTGTTGCTGTTTTCTTACTGGGAGTTATGTTTTCATTAGTTAATGGATATTATTCTTCTGAGGAGGGAAGTAGTTTGCCGTTGATTGTTTATGCAATTTCTTTTGTTTCTGTTTTACTTGGCGGTTTTATGGTTGTTTTATTTCAGGCTAGATTTAATCGGGTTCAGCTTAACCGAGTTTTAAAAATTCTCCCTGAAAAAGAACAAAAGATTGTGAAATTACTTTTTGGAAATAATAATTCTATGGAGCAAAATAAATTAGTTGCCTTAAGTGGTATTAATAAGGTTAAAATGTCTAGAATTTTGACCGATTTGGAATCCAGAAATGTTATAAGTCGAACAAATTTAGGAAACACTAAATTGATAGTTTTGAGAATTTAATTCTAATGTTTATATTAACTGAAGTCTCAAAATTTTCTAAGAAATAATTAAATTGCGCCAATTTCTTTGAGATAAATGATTACTATTCCTATCAATATGATAAGGGATAATACTAATAGTATAATCATAGCGAATCTTTTTTGTTTCTTTTTCAGTTTGTTGAATGGAATGTGGTTTCTCTTCCATTGATCCCGATTCCATATACTAATTAATAAGAAGATTAGACCGATTACCCAGAACGCTGCGCCGTCTCCTTTCCATTGCATAAAAAGTCCAACCGGGACCCAAACTACACTAATGAGAAACATTATGTAATAATCTGGGCCTGTTTTCTTTCGGTCTTTCGCCAAGAAGATTGCTAAGACTCCCAATATCACCACAAGGATAAGGATTGAAATTATTATTCCCACTGTTCCTGTCATACTCTTATTAAGCCAAAACCTTTTATAATAGTTTTGGTTAGTTGTTTTATGGAAAAATCGAGGTGGAATTACTGGATAGACATTGCACTCTTAGTCGCGTTTATTATCGTAGCTGTAAGTGGATTGATTTTATACTTCGCTTTCATTTCGGGAGAACAGGGTAAGGGGCAAGCGGTTAGATTTATGGGAACTTCTAAAAGTACTTGGCAGCCTTGGCATAACTATTCAGGACTTGCTATGGTCGTTCTTGTTTTGGTTCATCTTATCTTGAATTTTGGGTTTCTTACTTCAATGACAAAAGTTATCTTTAAGAAAAAAGAAGTTGCTGGAGCCAAGGTTATTGAACCGGTCGAAAAGCCTATTTCCAAAGTTTAATAAATTGGTTTTTCTAATGAGTTCTATGAAAGATATTGTTGTTAAGTTGATTGCTAAAGAATTGAAGTTAGATGTGTCTGATGTTGAAAACTTGGTTGAGATCCCGCCCAGGGGAGATATGGGAGATTTTGCATTTCCATGTTTTGGCTTGGCTAAAAAACTTAAGAGTAATCCGATGAAGATTGCTGAGGATTTGGCGGAGAAATTTAGGAAGGAATTGCCGAAGGAAATTTCGAATGTTGATTTTAATGGGTCTTATGTGAATTTTTTTATCGATAAAGGAATTTTGGCGAAGAGTGTTTTAGCTAGGGTAAATAAGAAAAGTTTTGGTGAATTAAAGGTTGGTAATGGGAAGACGCGTTTGGTCGAATACTCTCAGCCGAATACTCATAAGGCGTTTCATGTGGGGCATATTCGTGGGACTTCATTGGGGGAGAGTTTGGCTCGAATTTTTAGGGCCGCTGGAGAGAAGGTTACCCAGATGAATTATAGTGGAGATACTGGGATGCATATTGCGAAGTGGATTTGGTGTTACAAAAAATATTATTCGAAGGAAAAGTTGAGAAATGATGAGGCTTGGATTGCAGGGATTTATGTTGATGCAGTAAAGAGACTTGGGGATGATGAAGATTTGCAGAAAGAAGTTGAAGAGATTAATCAGAAGATTGAGAGTAAGGAAGATAAGGAGATTAATGATTTGTGGAAGAAGACTCGTGCGGCCTCTATAAACTCCTGGGATAAAATTTATTCTGAACTTGGTGCGCATTTTGATATTAAATTATTTGAGAGTGAATTTGAGGGGGACGCGAAGGAGAAGGCATTGGAATTATTGAAGAAAAAGATCGCTAAAAAGGATGATGCAGTGTTTATGGATTTGAGGGAATATAATTTGGGTGTTTGGGTTTTGCTTCGTCGAGATGGAACTGTTTTGTATTCGGCGAAGGATATCGTTCTTGCCTTGAAGAAGTTTAAGGAATTTAAGAGCGATAATTATCTGGTTACTGTCGGGAATGAACAGAAGATGCACTTTGAGCAGTTGGTTAAGACTCTTGAGTTGATGGGGCTGAAGAAGGAAGCTGCGAAATATGGAGTTTTGCCATTTGGGATGGTTAGGTTTCCCGAAGGTAAAATGAGTTCTAGGACTGGAAATAATATTTTGTATTCGGATTTTTCTAAGGAAGTTACTTCTATCGCTAAGAAGGGGCTTGAGACTAGGGGTTATGAAGGTAAAGATCTCGGCGAGAGGGCTTTGAAGATTGCAATAGCTTCGATAAAATATGCTATGTTGAAACAGGATCCCCGAAGGACGATGATTTTTGATCCGAAGAAGGATGTTTCTTTTGAAGGAGATACCGGCCCCTACCTTTTGTATAGTTATGCTCGAGCTTCCTCGATTGTTAGAAAAGTTAAAAGTAAAAAGGCTGTGAAGATTTTGGACTTGAAGGATTCGGAGATTAAGCTATTGAAAAAGATTGATTCGTTTGAAGATATTGTTGTAAAAGCTTATGAAAATTTGGCTCCTAATTTGATTGCGAATTATTCTTTTGAATTGGCGCAAATGTTTAATGAATTTTATCATTCTTGCCCCGTGATGGGAAGTGATGAAGAAGGATTTCGGCTGAAGCTCGTCGGTTCTTTTAGGACTACATTGAAGAAAGCTCTTGATTTATTGGGGATTGATGTTCTGGAAAGTATGTAGAAACATTAATAAATGGATTTGTATATTGATTGTTATGGCAAAAAAGAAAGTGGTGGGAAATTTTCATGCAGGTAAGTGGGCCTTTTTATTGGGTGTTTTACTTGCAATGATTTTTGCGTCTCTTGGAACCATGAGGCCTGAGGTCGTTTCTGTTTTAGTTGTGATCGGTCTTATTGTTGGTCTTTTGAATGTCAACAGCGAAGAGGTTAGAGCATTCCTTTTATCAGGTATTGCTTTGATTATTGCTAGTGCATTTGGACAGAATTCCATTGGTGTATTTCCTATCTTAGAAAGAATGCTTGATGCATTGTTAATCATCTTTGTTCCTGCAACAATTGTTGTAGCAATCAAGAATGTATTCACTATTGCAGCTAACGTACGGTAAATCAGTATTCTGATATTGCTAATGCATTAGTTGTATTATTGATTCTTTTTATTTTGTTTTATACTCTGGAGGTTTTAGAAGAATGGAAAATTTAGAACTTTTACTTTTATTAGGCAGGGAATGTAAGCCGCGAAATCCAGAGACAGACTATGTTGAATGTCCTGAATGCCATAATAATTATGATCCTCTGATTTTAGTTAATGAACCTTTTAGGGAGATTACTGATGATAATGGCAGGAATAGGAAGAAAGTTTGTGAGGATTGTTATTGGAAATGGATTGGAAGTGATGATGATATGGCATTAGCAAGGTTCGGAGGTTCTCTTGAAGAAACTGATGAAGGATTATGTTATGTTAAAGATCTTTAGAATGATTTTGATGTCTAGATATTTATTTGAAAGCTTTGAATTTGTTCCAAGCAATCTCGAAAAGACTTTCTAATGCTTGTGCGAAGAATTCTGTGTTTAACCAAACCCCTACATCATATGTCGGATGAACTTCCTCATCGTTAAGAAGCATAAACATTAATTGTTCGCTGTCGATCACCATGAATCTTGCTTTAAGTCCTTCAACATCTTTAACCTCTGCTACCTTTGTGAAATCTTTAGCTACTTGTTTATTTTCTTCATTGATTGGTGCAGCGATTCTAATTGTAACTCCCCTTTTCTTTGCTTTTTCTAATGAGGGTAAAAGGACTTCTAGTTTTCTGCTTAATCCGTCTGCCGTCGTTACAAGGGTGATTGTCTTTTGTGCATCTCTTACTAACATATCAAGATGATTGTAAATATTCTGTCTTCCTTTTAGTGCGCCTGAAAGGTCTGTTGGTTCGACGAACTTGATTCCATCTGTGAATATTCCATTTAGTTCTTCAAGAACGTCATCACTCTTCAATTTTTCTAGCCTCTTTGATTTTTCATTTGCGGTAACCACGAGATTCTTCTTTACCCTTTCGATTACTTCTTCAGGTTTAAGTGCAACGAACTTGATCGGCTTTCCTAGTTTCATTACGATGAATCCTTTTTTCTCTAAAGATTCTAAGATATCATATGTTCGTGAACGTGGTACGTCGGAAATTGAAGAAAGTTCTCCTGCGGTTGAAGTTCCTCGAGATAATAGTGCGGTCCAAACTTTCACTTCATACAAATTAAGATCAAAAATCTTCCGCAGCCTACTTAAAAATTCCTCTTTGACAATCATACTTGTTTTAATGCTGGATAGTATTTAAATGTTTCTTCAAATTGTCTCGGATTTAAGGGGTGAAAAATCAGTTTTATCGTCGATAACTAAATTTTATTGAAGGCTATTGTGAAGGGTTTTCCTTTTATTTTTCCCTCTTCAGAGTGACTAAACTTTTTGTCTGATTTCTCGAGGGAGATTGTCTTGGCCCCCACCCTTTCACCAATAAATTCTAATTGTTGTTCCAATTTTTCATTAAATTCAGAATTGATTACTAATTCTATCAAATCCGTCTTGATAAGTTCCGCTTTCTTTCTGGCTGCCTGGACCTTTCGGGATATTTCTCTTGCAAAACCTTCTGCCTCTAGTTCTGGGGTGAGATTTGTGTCTAACTCAATCTCTAACTCTTTAGACTTTTTGTAAATCAGCTCTTTGATATTGAGTTCTTCTTTGATTACTTCATTCAATTCTTTACTGGGTTCCATTGGTGTCGCAATTTTTGCCTTTGCTAATGGCCATTTTATCCCCATCTGGGCTCTATCTCGTTCTCTAAGGGCAGTTGAAACGATATTCCTGGTTGTTTCCATCTCTTGTTCTAAATTTTTATCAATCAATTTTTTATTTGCTTTGGGATATTCTTCAAGATGAACTGATTTGTCTTTCCCATTCATATCTCTAAATATCTTTTCTGTTGCAAATGGTGTGAGTGGTGCTAGGATTTTTGTTAGTTTTTCTAATACATATCTTAATGTTTTTCTTGCAGTTTCATCGTTATCGTTAAATCTGTCTCTTGAATTTCGGATATACCATGTTGAGAGATCTTCAATATATTTTCTTATTTCTGCGCATGCCTTTACAGTATTGTATTCTTCAAGATATCCTTGTACTTTGTCGTTTAGGTCCTCAGTTAGCGATATAATCCATCGATCCATTATGTTTTTTGAGGCCTTGTAATCTTCATCGCCTTTTTGTTGGTAATCCTTGTAGAAGTTTGCAACATTGTATAATAGGACTGTAACTTTCTTGTAAGTTTCTTCTAATCCTTTTTCTAAGAAGTTGAAGTTTTCTGCGTTCATCACTGGAGACTGTAACATGTAGAATCTTAACGTGTCTGCACCGTATTTTTCAACGACTTTTAATGGGTCTTCATAATTCTTTTTTGATTTTGACATCTTTTGTCCATCTTCTGCAAGAATTGTTCCAGTTGTTAGGACGTTTTCGAAAGGGATCTTATCGAAGAGGATGGCAGATAATGACATCATATAGTAGAACCAAGCTCGTGTTTGTCCGATGTATTCTACAACGAATTGTGCTGGAAAATGTTTATCGAAGTAATCTTTGTTTTCAAAAGGATAATGGAACTGTGCGAATGTCATTGATCCTGATTCAAACCAACAGTCAAGAACTTCTGGAATTCTAGTGTATTCTTCCCCATCAATTTCTAGTTTTACTTGATCTAGACAATCTTTGTGAAGATTTATTTCCTTTGGTAACTTCTTTGCGAAATGTTTTAGTTCTTCGATTGATCCAAGGACTTTTATTTTCCCGGATTCTGATTTCCAAATTGGAATTGCCGTTGCCCAGTATCTATTTCGTGTGATATTCCAATCTGGTGCGGTTGAAATGTTATGTTGCATCCTTCCTTCCTTCAAGTATTCGGGGAACCAATTTATCTTCATATTTAATTTTAGAAGTTTATTTTTTATTTTTTGGATGTTGACGAACCATGCAGGCATTGCCCTGTATATTAGTTTGGTATCGCACCTGTAGCAAAATGGGTATTCATGTTCCATTTTTCTTGACATGATTGCTTGGCCAGATTTTTTTAGATCGATTACGATTTTCTCGTTTGTGTCGTGGACGAATTGCCCTTTGTAATCTTTTACTTCGTCTGTGAACTTTCCGTTTTCGTCAACTGGTTGTACCATTGGGATTTTATATTTTCTCCCAATTACGTTATCGTCTTCACCAAATGCTGGTGCTGTGTGTACAATTCCAGTTCCATCTTCGGAAGTTACGAAATCTCCAAGTAAGAATTGGAATGAATTTGGATTATCTTTGAAGTAGGGCCATAGTGGTTCGTATTTTTTCCCTTCGAGTTCCTTTCCCTTAACTTCTTTAGTAATTGTGTATTCGTCTTCGGACTTGTAGAAATTTTTAACGAGTTCCTTTGCTAAAATATATATGTTTCCATCCACTTTATCTTTTACATAAGCATAAATTAATTTTGGATTAACAGTTAATGCAAGATTTGATGGAAGTGTCCAAGGAGTGGTTGTCCATGCTAGGGCATATGCGTCTTCATCGACCATTTTCAATTTCACTGTTACTGTTAGGTCTTTTACCATTTTGTAAGAATTATCCATTGTAATTTCAGATTTTGCTAATGGTGTTGAACATCTTGGGCAATACATTAATATTTTTTCACCTTCGTATAGGTAGCCCTTATCGTAGAGTTGTTTGAATGCCCACCAGACAGATTCTATATATTTAGTGTCCATTGTTTTATAACCTTCTTTGAAGTCTACCCATCGACCGATTCTATTGATGTATTTTTCCCAATCATCTGTATAGGTTAGAACCTTACTTCGGCAATAATCGTTGAATTTCTTTACTCCCATTTTTTCAATTTCGTCCTTAGAATTTATTTTCAGATCTTTTTCAGCGATGCTTTCAACTGGAAGTCCGTGGCAATCCCATCCCCAGTTTCTTTTTACATATCTTCCTTTCATTGTGAAGAATCTTGGGAATACGTCTTTTAGGGTCGAGGCTAATAAATGTCCGTAGTGTGGAAGCCCTGTAGCAAAAGGTGGTCCGTCGTAGAAAATGTAGGGTTTTCCTTTTTCAGTTTTCTTTAATGATTTTTCAAATGTCTTATCCTTTTTCCAGAAGTCCAGGATTTCTTTTTCAATGTCTTTGATGTCTGCCATAGTATAGTTTGTTTTAAGAGTTATTTAAATTTAGTTGTTGGTAGGCTAGCTACCATTCAAATAATCGATTGTAATGCTTCTTTTTCAACGAAGTGCATTTCTCCAGGGATAATCATACCGAAAGGCATTGGAACATCTTTCTCTTTAAGATTCTCGGGAGTGTCGTAGAATATTTTTTGGTTTTCTGTTCCGGCGTTTGAACAAATGATAATTTTTTGAGGGACTTCTACCTTTTCTTTCTCTGAAGATTCTTGTAATTGATTAATTGCATCTTTTATTTTTAATCCAATGTCAGTTAGGATTAATGTGTGGGCTTTTATTGATTGATTTTCTTGAATATATTTCATGAAGGAGGTTGGTTTGTTTGTGTGTTCTGCCCAGTTTGGCATGCTTGCAGTTTTTCCGAATTTGTAAAGTTGTAATCCTGTTTCAGATATAGCGACGAGGATAGACGCATTGTGGAATACCTTGTATTCGATGTCTCGTTTTCGGCATTCTTCTACTATTGTTATGTGGGTCGTAGCAGACAGGGCGTCTCCGTAAACTAGGAGGGCTATATCTTTTTTTTTGGCGTCGTCTAGAAATTCTAATCCTTCTACTGCTGAACGGTCAAGTTCTTCTATTTTCAGATCTAAAGATTCTCGGAGTTCTTCAATTGTGTAGGGGAAGTCTACAGTGTAGTTTTCGAGGTAGATCAAATCGCATTTTTTCAGGGCTTCTAGGGCTGCTACTGATATAGAATCTTTTTCCAGTCCCAGTCCCACAAGCAATATTGTCATATTTTTAATGAGATAATAAGGGTTTTAAAGTTTGGGTTGTGAGAAAGTGTATGAAGGTTACAATATCGGGGATTGTTGGATCTGGAAAGAGTACCATTGCTAGAATGTTGTCTGAGCGATTGGAGTGTGAGTGTTTTTCTGTTGGAAAGATGATGCGTGAAATGGCAATTGGGCGAGGTTTGACATTGCAGGAGTTTACAGAGGTTGCGAAGGAAGATAAGAAGATTGATTTTGATTTAGATGATCGGCAAATGGCTCTGAATGGGGATGATAAAAGTTTTGTTATGGACTCTAGATTGGGATTTCATTTTATTCCAGATTCATTTAAGGTTTTTTTGAAGGTAGATTTATCTGAAGCTGCAAAAAGGATTTATGGTTCTGCGAGGGAAGAAGAAAAATATTCTGGAGTTGAAGAGGCATTAGAATATTTAGAGAAAAGAATTTCGGCGGAGAAGATTAGGTATAGGCAGTGTTATGATATTGATTTTCCGTGTGAGGATAAGTTTGATTTGGTTATTAATACAACTTCTAAAACCCCTGGGGAAATTGTTGAAGAAATTTTAAGCTCTATTCCAGACGAAAGTTGTTAGAAAGATAAATGTTAATGTGATTGCGATTTGTTTGTTTAGAGTATAGAAAGTTGCTGCTGCGAATGCTAGAATCCAAAGAATAATCGGGAAGTATGGAGTTTTTGAGAAAATCTCTTTTTCATCTTCGGAGATTTTTGCTAATGCCCATCCAAGAGGGATTGCGAGTAAGAGTGCGAAGTATTCTATCATAATGCTTTTAATGGGGGTTTGTTATTAAATGTAATGGACATATTGAAATTATGCAATGGCAAAGTCCTTGAGGATCAAAAAACAGGGGTTTTTTGCTGATGGATTTGGTTGATGTTCATGCGCATTTAGAGCATAAGCGATTTGAGAAAGATTTGGATTCTGTGATTGAGAGATTTAAGGAAGCTGGTGGGAAATTTATTATTGAATCTGGGGTGAATCCTGCAACGAATCGTGTGGCTTTGAAAATTGCTGAGAAGTATGATTGCGTGAAAGTTAGTTTTGGGCTTTATCCTATTGATGCTTTGGCTCAGGAGATTAAGGCTGGTGAGAGTGAAGGTTTCTTGAGGAGTATTGAGGAATTTGATGTTGATGAAGAACTGGCTTGGATTGAGGCACATGCTGATAAGTGTGTTGCAATTGGGGAGGTTGGTTTGGATTATAATTGGAAGGAGTTTCAGACCGACGAAATGAGGGAGAAACAGAAGGAAGTTTTTAGGAAGGTTTTGAAATTGGCGAAGAAGATTGATAAGCCGGTTGTGATTCATTCTCGGAAGGCTGAGGAAGATGCGATTGAAATTTTGGAAGAGTTAGGGATGGAGAAGGTCATTATGCATTGTTTTAATGGGAAGAAAAGTTTGATTAGGCGGGGTGTTGAAAATGGTTGGAGCTTTTCAGTTCCTGCGGTGATTGCTCGATTGCAGCATTTTGAAACTCTTGTGGGAATAGTTCCGCTTGAGCAATTGTTGACTGAAACTGATGCGCCTTATTTGTCGCCGGTTGCTGGTGAGCGGAATGAATCTGCTAATGTTGCCGTGACTATTGGGAAAATAGCTGAGATTAAGGGGTTGGATGGGGATGAAGTTGCCGAGAAGATTTTTGAGAATACAAGGGGATTATTTATTTTTCCAGCTTGATTTATTGTCTAAAAGTTTTTTCAGTTGTGGCCATTTTTCCGCAAGTGAAGGTTCGTCGGACTGATAAATAACTCCTAATGGAATTTTCCCATCTTTTGAGTTGTAGTCGAATTCAGCTACTAGTTTTTCTGCATTTTTTTTATCAGTGTTATCTTTTACCTTATACATCTTTGCGTCTTTGTTGTTTGCATCCGTATTAAAAATTAAACAATCTTGGATTACTTCTACGAATGAGAATCCTTTATGCGCGATTGCTTTTGTGAAAATCTCGACCATGTGTTTGATGTCCTTTGCGTTGGTCCTTGCAATGAATGTCGCGTTTGCAGCCATTGCTATCTTTAATGGGTTCATTGGTTTGTCGAAAGTTCCTAATGGTGAGGCTTTGCTTTGATATCCTTGTTGAGTTGTAGGTGTTGGTTGTCCAGTAGTTAATGAAAAGGATTGGTTATCATGGAGGACTAATGTCATGTCTGCGTTGTTCTTGAATGCGTGCATGAAATGGGAGATTCCTTCAGAATAGACTGCCCCGTCTCCCGCGAAAGTCATAACTTTTAGATTTGGATTTCCTAGCGTTATTCCTACTGCTGTTGGGATTGCTCTTCCATGAAGACAATATATCCCTGACAGGTTTAAATAATCGAATATTTTTGCATGGCATCCTATGTCTGTTGTGATTGCGAAATCTTCTTGTCTGAATTTTTTAGTGTCGATTAGATTTGCGATTGTTTGTTTTACACTTTCCAGTATCATAAAATTCGGACAACCTGGACACCAGGTTATCTCTGATAAAGTTTTTAATTTTTCTTTTGTGTTCATTTTTTCTTGTATATTTTTCTTAGTTCTTTCCCAGTTTCATATATGTATGTTGCTGCGTTTCCCCATACAAATATTAACCAAAGGGGGATGATGTTTAGGATGCTTGGCATTTTATAAGCCCAAGCTCCACTGGTATAAATGACTAACATTTCGGCAAGTGCTCCACCTATTCCTCCTAAGATGAATATTGAAAGTGTAACTTTCGATTTCCATTTCAATAACCCTACAATTGTAAGAAGCCCTTCAAGAATTGCAGTGAGGAGAATTTGATTATAGAAAATTATTACAATTAGTATTGCTACTATTGAGAATCCTATATTGAAAATGATATTTTTCCATTCCTTACTGAATCCACTTCTCGAATTATTTTTCTTCTTCTTCATTTTTTTGAACCTCCTTTCATTTTATTATCTCTTTTAAGTATTTTTTTAGTTCATCTGAATGGAAAGGTCGTCCGTTGTATTTTAGAAGTCGGTTCGGGATTTTAATTCCTGTCTTTTCTCGAAGTAATCTTCCTAGCTGGCCGGTCACATTTTCTTCAACCAATATTATGTTTTCTGCTTTTTGTAGTTCTTTTTTTATTTTGTCTGACAGTGGTTTCATATAAATGACTTGGAGAAATTTGGCATCGAGATCTTTGATTGCGTCCTTGATGGCTCCTGATGTTGAGCCCCATCCAACTATTAAATTTCTTGAATCTTTTTTCCCATGTATTTTTATCATCTCATAATTCTTTTCTACGAATAATTTTGTTTTTTCGTATTTTTCTGTTCTAGAGTCTACGTTTTTTTCAGTTAAGGTATACGATTCAGTGGAGTTTCCAAATTTATCTATTTCATAAGAAGATGCTTTTACAATAGATTCCCCTGGAATTTTTCTAGAAATTTCTAGTTTTGGTATTTTTATTGTTTCTTTTTTTGAGGAGAATTCTGATTCTGCGAGATGTTTGTCTCCAAGTAATATAGATAGGGTCCTGAATTTTTCTGCGAGATATAATGCTTCGGACGTTTTTTCGATTGTTTCCATGGGGTTTCCTGGAGCGATGACTACTCTGGAGAATTCTCCGTGACCTGCTCGTAATGCTATGTCTAAGTCTGCTTGTGCAGTATATGTCGGGACGCCGGTTCCGGGTCCGGGACGTGACGCTAAATAAACTGTTAATGGAATTTCTGAGATTCCTTGAAGTGAAAATGATTCGCTCATTAAATCAAATCCTCCTCCAGAGGTTCCTGTCATTGTTCTTGCTCCGGCGAATGAGGCTCCGAGTGCCATGCTTACTGCCCCGATTTCATTTTCAGCTTGGAAAACCATGAGTTTGTCTTTTACTTGATTCCTAGCTAATTCATGCATTACATTCGTTGCGGGCGTCATGGGGTATGCAGTGTATAGGTCTAGATTAGAATTTTTTGCTCCGATTGCTATCGCTTCGCTTCCAGAAAGTATTATGATTTTATTATCTAATTTCTTTAATGAGAATTCATCTTTTTTAGAGTCGTACCCCTTTTTCGCAGAGATTACTGATTGTTCACTTTCCTTAAATTGGGATTTTATTTCTTCGTTTAGATAATCTAGGGGAACTCCAAGAATTTTTAGAAGTGTTCCTGCGAGTGCGACGTTTAGGTTTTTCCCTTCATTTTTGAATTCTTCTCCAGTGATTAATATTCCTTCTTTTGCTAATGTTTGTTTGTGGGTTTTGATTGTTCGCTCGTCTAATGCGACGATTATATCCATTACTGTTTCGTGACTTTCGATGGGTTCGTTGGATATTGAGAGGACGTTGAAGTTGTGTCCGCCACGGATTAGTGATTGATAATCTCGATAATTGAATGTGAAGTATCCATAGTTTGCTAGAACGTTCGCGACTATCTCTGAGACCTTATTTATTCCTTGACCTGCAGATCCACCTATTAAAATATTAAGACGCATTTTTCACCTTAGAGAAATTAGGATTGAGAGTTATTTAAAGTTTGTTAAGGATTATAGATTTTTCTTTGATTCAATAGTTTTAAATAATATTTTCCTTTTTGTTCTTTATGGTAGGTGATTATCGGAAGGGAGTATTTATTGTGGTTTATCGGATTGAGAAATCTATATTGGGTCGTAAAAGGATTAAATATTTAGTATTAAAGAGGAAGCTTCACTGGACTGGGTGGGAATTTCCGAAGGGGGGTGTAGATGGGAGAGAATCTTTTAAGAAAAATGTTGTTAGGGAGATTTTTGAAGAAACTGGGATGAAAGGATTTAATCTGAAGGAGTATAAAGTTTCTGGTAGATATAGATATTCAAAGGTTCTGAAAGATCGTCCAAACAAGATTGGTCAAACTTACAAACTTTTTTCAGCAGAGATTTCTGGAAAGAAAGTTTCATTTGATCAAAAAGAACACTCCGATTTTAGGTGGGTTAATTTTAGGAAGGCCAAGGAGATGTTGAAATATTCTAACCAAAAAAAATGTTTGAAGATTGTAGATGATTATTTGAATTGCGAAGTTATTTAAATCTTGGAGCACTGAATTTTTTATGGAGGGTGTGATTAATAGTCTAGAGTTTTTTCGGGCTTTGCCTGTTTCTTCGTGGAAAGTTGTTAGTTCTTCTGATGATGTCGGCGTTTACGGTTTCCCTTGTTTTTTAAAGGCAGATGTTTCGGGACATAAAACTGAGCTTGGCGCGGTTATGCGATGTAATAATTTGAATGAAGCAGAGAAAAATCATCGACTTATGCGGAAGAAATTTTTAAATAGTAAAATTATTGTACAAGAGGCTTTTGATGGAATTGAGATGATTGTGGGGTTAAAGGCCGACAAGGTCTTTGGGAAATTGTTGGTTATTGGATTTGGGGGAATTTTTGCAGAGGTAACTAAGGATGTTGTTTTTCGGGCTTTGCCATTATCACGAAAAGAGATTATTAAGATGGTTCGAGAATTGGAAGGTTTTGGGATTTTTAGTGCTCGGGGTAAAAAATATGATTTGGAAAAGTTTTATACTCTTATTGAGAAGGCCGTTTATCTTGGTGAAAAAAAGAATATTGTTGAATTAGATTTAAACCCTGTGATTGTGGGGATTAAAGATTCTAGAATCGTTGATGCCAGGGTTGAGTTAAATTAAATTATTTTTCCAATTGTTTCGCACATTTCTTTTGGGTCTTCGAAGTTGATTATTTTGTTTTGATCCATGAATTCTTTTGCTTTTTGAATTTGGTTTCCTCCGAGAAAGCAAGCGAATACTGGCTTTTTTGTTGTCAATAATTTCTTGGCAGTTTCTAAAGATTCTGTCATCCGTTGAGGAGTTAAGAGTGCTATGAAAAAATCGAAGTTTTCTTTTTCTAAAATTTGTATTGCTTTTTCATAGTCTTCTGCGAGAGCATCTCCCACTAAATCAATTGGATTGTTGTGGCTCCAATTTGTAACTAAAACTTTGTTCAATTTTTTTATTGTTGCTTCTTTTAGCGAAGGGATCTTTATTTTGTTTTCTTCACATTCATCAGTTGTTAGGACTCCTAATCCTCCCGCATTAGTTATTATCGCTGCTTTGTTTCCCAGTTTAGGGTACTTTTCTAATATCTTCGCTACGCTGAATAACTGTTTGATGGAATCTACTTCTATAACTCCTGCTTGTTTTAATATTCCTGAGTAAACTCCTTGTTCTGAAGCTAATGCGGCGGTGTGTGATTTTGCGGCTCTTTGACCTTCTTTCGATTTTCCCGATTTTAAAACGATTATTGGTTTCTTACACTTTTTACAAGCTTCAATGAATCGTTTACCCTTACTTTCTTTTAGAGATTCTAAATAGAGTGTGATTACTTTTGTCTTTTTATCTTTGGAATAATATTCGATGAATTCGCTGAAGTCTAGTCTGGCAGAATTTCCTATTGAAACGAATCCGGAGAGTTTGTCGATTGAATCGATTATTGCAGATCCTATTGCTCCGGATTGTGAGATGAAAGCTATTTCTCCTTGTTTCGGAATTCCCTTAAAATATGTAGTATTAAGGTTTTGTGCAGGGTCGATAAATCCGTAAGAATTTGGTCCTAAAATCGTGATGTTTGCTTCTCTTGCGATTTTTTTAATTCTTTCTTCTAAATCAACATTGCCTATTTCTGCAAATCCCGCACTTAGAATTATTGCAGACTTTACCTTTATTTTTTGTGCTTGTCGGAGTATTAGTGGGACGAGATTTGCGGGAACTGCAATGATAATGCAGTCTATTTGGTATGGTATTTCTAGAAGGTCTTCATAGCATCTGTGTCCTAGAATTTCTTTTGTCTTGGGATTTATCGGGAAAACTTTTTTTGGGGATTGTAATAAGTTTTTGAAAATTGCGTGTCCTACTTTTTTTTCATCTCGCGAAGCTCCGACTACAGCATAGGTCTTTGCATTAAAGAAAATGTTTACATCACTCATTAGTGTAATTAGTTCTTAGGATTATTTAAATCTTACATCAATCCGCTTTCGTCGATTCCGGAATCTTCTTCAGGAGCTTCTAGTAGTTTCTCTTGAGCTGCAGGTTCGCTGCTCTTGAGATCTTCAGGATTAACAGAATTAATCATTGCCTTGAAATCTTCGAACTTATCTGCTGGAATTCGTAGGCCTTTTTTTGTGGGTCCTGTATATTGTTCACCTTGTGTGAACTCTCGAATATCTACTCCGACTCTCCCATTGTATTCTTTGATTCCTACAACTATTTCTGTCGTCGTTCCTTGGAATTCCCCTTTTTGAATTTTCCCGATTTCTTTTTCCATAGTTTAATTATATTATTATCTCTTTATAAGGATTTAGATAAAAAGGAGGATAAGTGGGAGGTTAAACAACCGAAGCTAGTTAACCTCCCGAAATTTGACCGAAGCCAAATTATTCGACCGAAGCCGAACATAATATGTAGTATATCGTCGGTTAAATAGTTATCTTAGTATTTTGCAGGGACGACAAAAATAGATTATTTAAAATTAGCGTAGGCCGACAAGTAGCTCAAATCCACCGTAAAGCGGTTGTCAATAATCCTCAAGTCTGCGACCCTTTAAGCACCTAAATCTTAACTTAGGGCTGCTTCATTCCTGATCTGACCCAATTCATAAAGACAAGATCAAAAAGGACAAACTCTCAACGTCAAATCAACGACATTAACGACTTCATCTCACGTCTCGCCTTGCAGTCCGCCATAAAGCCCATTTGCGAATAGCGAGGGGCTAACTCGCTGACCTGCCTACAATATAACGACCCTGGAAGGCTTTATAAGATTAACTAATCAGACAGTTTATAATCTC
>Ga0075122_10000081_pt1 | contig 70983 bp, 57 predicted proteins | sample AntAceMetag02UKB_FD_69790 | JGI IMG/M metagenome (GOLD analysis project Ga0075122, IMG submission 69790) | Saline lake microbial communities from Ace Lake, Antarctica - Antarctic Ace Lake Metagenome 02UKB | ecosystem: Environmental > Aquatic > Non-marine Saline and Alkaline > Saline | place... | reverse complement strand
TGATCGGTTCGAACCTTTAATCCAATTCATAAAAGACTCCAACCAAGCCAAAAATATCGCTGTATTAGAAAATCCCGACCAGGGTCGGGATTTTCTCAAAAAGATTGGTTCGAACTTCCGCATCCAAGGAAGAGTGATAAATTTGGACATCCGCAAATCGTTTGCGTTAGCCCAAAAGTACAGGCCCCCGTCCCGCCGAGCGGGATACGATAAACGTCGCGAAAACGAAAATTCTAAAATGCGGAGAGGGGGGGATTCGAACCCCCGAGACTGTTACCAACCTAACACCTTAGCAGGGTGCCCCTTTCAACCACTCAGGCACCTCTCCATTATTAATACATTGTAAACTATTTTAATGCTTTAGTCAATGACTAACTTTTTATCTAACCATCACTTGTTAAATCAAATAAAAAAATATTAATCCTTTGCCAAAACCAAACAATCAACTCTTACCGCACCTACATTTTTTAAAACTCTAGCCGACTCATTTAAAGTTGTCCCAGTAGTATAAACATCATCAATCAATAAAATACTTTTTCCTTTTAGACTATCCCCCGCCCATTTAAAAGCATCTTTTAAATTCTTTTCTCGCTCCCTGCCTCCTAGGTGAATCTGTTGACTTGTATATCTAACTCTTTTTAAATTTACTATATCTAAATTTATTTTAAACCCTCTTGTTTTAAATTCCTGCCACAGAGAACTCGCTAAAATTTCCGACTGATTAAATCCTCTTTCCCTCTTACGCTTCGCATGAAGTGGAACCGGAATAATAAAATCATAATTAAACTCAAATTTTAATAAACTTCCATACAATTCTTGCCATAAATCACCCAACTCCTCACAATATTCATATTTAAACAGATGAATTAATTCTTGAACTTCTTGATTTTTTTTATAATCAAAAAGAGCTATCAAATTATCTAGATAAATAGCTCTTTCTTGTTTTTTTAATATAAAATCTATTTCTATTATCTCATTTTTCTTAATTTTATCTAAACAATCTTTACAACAAAAAATTCCTTCTTCTCCACAATCTACACAAAATATTGGAAATAACCTATCTTTAATTCTTTTTAACATAACTAACACCTCCCTAACCCTCCTCAAGGAGGGAATTATTATTCCTTTCCAAAATCTATTACTAACCATTTTTCACCTTCTTTTACCACTTCTACATAATAAGCATCTTGATAATTACTAATTACACCATCTTTATTCTCTGTTTTTAATACTTTTAAACTAAAACTAGCATTATCTCCACCCCATTCATTCATTTCTACAACAAACACTTTAGTAGTTAATCCAACAAACTCAGCATTACCTGTATCTGCATCTTTTATTTGTAATTCTAATCTATTCCAAAGGCTGTCATTTACCAACCCTTCTACATCTCTGATATTTTGATAAGCATTATCTGTTGAATAACTAGCATATCTTTCAATGAAAATTTTAGATGCTTGTTTAGCAGCATTTTTTTCTATTTCTTCTGTTGTCAATGGTTTTATTTCTATTCCTTTTGGTATTTTTGTTGGCGAAATATTTTGAGGAACTACCCCTGGACTTACATCTCCAACAAATTCTATCGGATCTAATTCTTTTTCTTTATCATCTGCTTTTTTACTTTTCCAAATCGTTAATAAGATTAAAGAAACTGCCAATAAAATTAATACTCCAATAGAAAAACCTATAAATATTCTGGTACGAATTGTTAACATATTTTTTATTTATTAATTAATTTAACCCATTTCCTCTTCAAATTCTTTTTTTGCTTTTTCAATTTCCATTAACTGTTGAGGGTTAGTAGTAACAATCTGATCCTCTGTATAAGATGCTACAACTTTTACCGCAGCATGTTTTAAACCTGCAAAAAATATACCTTCTCCAACAGAACCTTCTAATAACAAATACTTTTCACTATCTGTCAACAAGAATGTGTCTTGAATTTTTTCAATTGATGCTGGGGATTGACGTAAAAGTAATTGCAAAGCAGAATTGGTCACAATTGCTTTTCCATATTGAGAATTTAAAAAATCATTTACATCTTGAGTGATAGTTGTCACACCAAGATAATATTTACGACATCTTTTTACAAGGGCAAAAATAAATCTAGCACTATCTTCATGTTGCATCAACCACCAAGCCTCATCAATAACAAGTATTCTCTTTTTCATTTCTGATCTAACAATATTCCAAATATAATTAACAATTGAATAAATTGCAAGCGGTCTAAGTTCATCTTCCAAATCCCTAACACTGAAAATCACTAATTGATTATTTACATCTACATTTGTTGGAGAATTAAATAATCCTTTAAAAGTTCCCTCTGTATATTTTTTTAATTTAAGTACAAGTTCTTCCGAACCTTCCATACCTTCTAAAATTTCTTGTAAATCCTGCATAATAGGTGGCTCCACTCTGGAAAGATCTGCATCAGGTGTTATATCTTTTTTAGCATAAGTTTCTATCAAAGCCCTATCCAATACAGAATCTTGTGCAGCAGTTAAACCACCAAACATAATTCTAAGCAAACCTTTAGCAGTGATAACAGCCCCTCTAATTATATCTTCAGTTGAAACTTCTTGACCAACAGGACGAGGTAGGTCAAAAGGATTAATTTTGCTTTCAGAAGAAAGTGAAATATTAACATAAGTACCACCAACTGCATCTGATAAATGTTTATATTCTCTTTCGGGATCGATAACAATCACATCCGTTCCAAGCATCATTGTTCTTAAAATTTCTAATTTAATTGCATAACTTTTTCCAGCACCAGAGGTAGCAAATACAACCATATTAGCATTTTGCAAACTAAATCTATCAAACAAAATTAAACTATTATTATGACGATTAATTCCATATAAAATTCCATCATCTGAAGTTAACTCTGCCGAAATAAACGGGAAAGAAGCAGCGATCGGACTAGAATTCATATTAAATGTAATATTTAATTCATCATCAGCAAGTGGCAAGGTTGAATTAAAACCTTGTTCAGCTTGATATAAAACTTTACGACTATTAATTAATTTTGATCCAAATATATTTTCAATATCTTCTGAAGTCCTATCTAACTCTTCTTTATCTTTAGAATAAATTGTCACATAAAAAGCAAATTGAAAAAAATGTTCAGTTCCTTGTGTTAAACTATCACGCAAACCTTCTATATCGCGAAGAGCAGTTTCTCTAATCGGATCACGAGGAGCCCCTTTTTCTGCATCTGATTGTAATTGTGCTTGCAGGGCACCAACTTTTTTCTTTAATTGTTTTAAAATGATAGCTGACTTAACAGGATAAAAATACATTGCCACATCTATCGTTAAAGACATATTAATAATTGGAGCACTCCAACCAATAGAAATATAGCGCGGATAGCTAGCTATAAAAATTGTACGACAAAATAAATCACCCAGTTTAATATAACTTGATTCTACTTGAAAAGCTGATGGAGAAACTAGGTCTTTGATAGAAATAACACCTTCACGATATAATTTTTCCTCTTCTAAAGTGACGATTTCTTGTGAAGATTTTTTATCTATCTTTTCTTTTTCTTTTACATATTTTCCTTGAGCACCTTTTTTGGATTCCGTTGTAATTGTTGATGGTTTAAAAGCCATATATTAATTTATTTTTCAATTTGAATTTTACCTAGGTCTTTTATTGGTTCTGATAATGCAATATCTGGATTAAATGTAGAATAATAAAGTTCTACCAAAGATTGAGTATCAAATCTTTTTACTTCTAAACCTATACCTGCCAACCCTGATTCCACAACTCTTACACGACTACCTAGGTCTTTTTTACGAGTCTGAAAACGCTTATCTTTTAATCTAACTATATTAGCGGGATTAATAACTTCGCTAAACCTTACCCAAAAACTTTTACTCTTGTTAGACAAAGGATCATAAGGCACAACTACATAAAAATTCTTACTAGTAATATTACCCATTTCTACTAACTGAGCAACAAAAGAACGGTAATCTGCAATCTGAACACGCAAAAGTTCATTTGTTTGTTCTGCTTCATGTTTAGTTAATCTTTGAAGATATGGAGATATGTTTAATTCACGAGACTGAATAACAATTTGTATTGGATATTCCAAACTATTCATAAAAGAAACATAAGCAGAAATAATTCCATTTTGTTCATCTTCATTTTTTAAAGCAAAATTAATACTCGAGACCATTAAAACAGCCCTTAGGGTACCATCCTTCATTATTACACAATCCTCCTTAATTTCATTTATCATCAAATGCTTTTTTGTAGAAGGTATATTTTTACGTTTTTTTTCAGCTTTTTTATTTTTCATAATTTGTATGAATAATTATTGTGTATCTTCTGGTTTATAATATCCACCCGTATTAACAATTAAGGATAAATCTCTTATTCTTTTGTTAGAAACTTTACGAATCTTTTTTTCTTCTACTACAATCTCTTCTATTTTTAAATTAGCATAATATTTTAATTCTTCTTTAGAATATCTTTTATCCCAAATTCTCAAACTCGGACGACGCATTGTTTGTAAAATATTTAATAAAAAATAATGAAATGTCTGACCGTTCACTTTAACAAAAGCTAAAACTAAAGACATGCTACCAACAAATGCTAGAGAAAGAATAAAAGCAGTTGTATCTAGAAGTTTAAAACAAATAAAAATAATACCTGCTCCAATAATTAAAATACCAAATTGACGAATAGTCACTGGACCAAAAATTTTATCTTCTACATCTATAAATTGTGGAACTACGAATTGTTCTGGCATAAATTATTATATTTCTAATGTTTTATTCATTATAATAAGTGCCTTTATCTCTGTTAAATTAATTCCTTTGCTGTCTAACAATATTTTTTCTAAACTAACACCTTTTGATAAAGACTGACTAATTTTTTGTATATATTCTTTATGCAACGGGCTTTTAATCCAAGTATCAATTACTTTTAAATATAAAATAATTGATTCTTCTTTTATATTGGTAAACTTTTGTTGTAACCTACTTACTGACTCACCCACATCTGACGACAGCCTTCTTAAATCTACTAAACTAAAATTTTGTATTTCTTCAATCGGTCCATATATTTTAGTTTTAACAATCACGTCGTGCATTGGAACTTTTTGTTTAACTATACTAGAAAGACCGACTGCCTTGTCCTTATTTACATTTTTTTTATTATTCTGAACTAACCTATTGTCATTCTGAACTTCAACCCTGTCATTCTGAACTTGTTTCAGAATCTCATCTTCTTTTTTATGAATAAAAGCATTAAATGGTGTGCTTTTAGTTAACTTCCCAGGTTCATGATAAATTTCTGGTAAATCTTCTTCTAATGGAGATTTAAAATCTTTAGAAGTTAATTTTGGTACTTTTAGTACTTCTTTTTCTTTTTTTAAATCATATTGATTTTGTAAAGATAAACTATTTACATCTTTTTTATTTAACCCCTCCGCCCTTTGAGCACCTCCCCTTCGTAAGGGGAGGACAATAGACGAATTACTTTTCTTAATTTTTCTCTTAGTAAATTTTATCTGTTGATGAGAAGAGATTGAAGCCGAAGATTCCTCTTTTTTTAAAGAAGGGTTAGGAGAGTTTAAAGCATTATCATCTTTCTTTACTTTAACATTAGAATTATAACCATCTAAAATAGCACTCCTATCTACTGAAATTTTTTTAGATTGTTTATTATCTAGATTATCAGAACTTCGAGTTTGAGAAACTACATCAAAATCTATATCTTCTTTTTCCCTCTTGAGAGGGGTTAGGGGTGTGTTATCGTCTTTCTTTTTTTTCAAATCAGATAAAAGTACTTTTTTAAAAGTACCATCAGCTTTTTTTACTGTTATCATTAAATTTTTATTTTGTGACATAAAAATTATCTTTTAGTATAGTCGTTAGACTAGTCGATAGACTAGTCTATCTACAAAATCAAATCATCATTCCAACTAAATTCACCTTTCTCTTCATCAAAATAAAGTATTTCTTTTACCTTTTCATCATTTGGATATTTTTCTTCTAAATAATCAAAAACTTGAGCAATATCCATTTTGCCAATTTCACCAAAATTAAATACTATTTCATCTTTTATTTTTTTGTAATCTAAACTTTGTTTTTTAATTACCTCTTTTACCTTATTTTCTACTACTTGTACTTTTTTTACTTCTTCTTCTATTTTTTCTACCACTACTTCTTTTTCTGTCTCTACTTCTTCTAACAAGTTTTTATCACCCTCCAAAGCTCTAAAATATTTATTAACAACACTATTAAAATCTTTTATTTTTAAAAAGAAAGTTATAAAATTAACAAAATTATTAGTAATATCCATCTTTTCTGATGTATCTCTATTTGCTTTAGTATTTTTAAAAATACCATTTTCTATTTTCCCAAATAAAATTGCATTAACCGGTTTTTTTTCTTTAACTCCGATATTAACTTTTTGTACTAAAGTCTTAAAATCTATTTGTTTGGTAGAAAAAATATTAATAGGATAGTTTGAATTTTTAATATTTTCCCCAACAACCCTTCCAAACTCATTTCTTTTAGCAGGTGTAGGAAATGCAATATATAAATAATTTAAAAACTTACTAGAGACATTAACATTTAAAGCAAACGCCATAGGTAAAGATTGAACAAAAAACTTTGATAAATCATTTGGATTTATTTGATTAATTGTTTTATAAGCAACTTTTACAAACCAAACCCAATATGTAGTATGGTATTTCTTAATTATTTCTTCACTAAAATTTTCTGAATTAAAAAAGTTAAAAAGTAAATCAAAAAATTCTTTTCTTTCATAAGCAAAGGATATTATAAACTCAGATTTTTTATCCATTTCTTGTTTTTCAATTTCTGTTAAAATCCTAGGAGGGAAAATAAAATCTTTTAAATACTTCTGATTATTATTCATAAAAAATATTTTTCTATTTTAAATATTACTTATACTATAAAACTACGTCAGCATTCCATCAACAACTCTATCAAGTTCACTTTGTTTCAAACCAACTTTTAACATAAAAACTTCAACTTCTTTTCTAATTCTGGCTTTTTCTGTATTATTATTAGTTTTATTATAAGCACTATTTTTAGCAGCTATAATTTTTTCATAATTGTCTTTTATTTCAGCTGATACTCTATCACTTATAACACCTGTATTCGAATCTATAGCTGAAAGATTGTGTTGTCCACCAGTTATGAAATTAGCTTGTTCTGTATTAAAATTATTAAGACTGTCAATTGCATCTGTATATATTTTTTTTCTCATTTCATCACTGCTAAAACCTTTTGCTGAATCAACTTTTTTACCATTAACTTCTATAACTTTAACTACTGTAGATACCATACTTGCACCACCTACATCTCTAGCTTTTTTATTACTTAGCATATAATCTGTTTTTATTTCTCTTATTGCCGAACCATTATCATTACCACCTGTTGCTAATGCATTTCCAACGCCAGATACACCAGAGGTTGCTAAATTAGTAAAACCAACAACTTCCTCACCATTTTCATTTATTAATTTTGATAATTGATAATTATTTTCTACAGCACCATTTTCATTAGCATCTTTATTTTTTGCTCTCATTAAATTTCTATAATAAGCACCTTCTTTTTCTTTAAGATTTGCCCTTAATGTTTTTTCTTGAAGATTACGTTGTTTGTCGTGATCTTGATTATTACCTTGGTCATCAAACATATCTTCTTTACTAGCACCTGTCATTAATGCTAAATCTAAAAGATGATTATTTTCGCCCTTGTTAAGATCTACGTCTTTAAAATCACTACTCATTTCTACTAATGCTGGTGCTAGCCATTCACCTTCCCCATTAGCATACATACTTGCTACAACAATAGTATTCTCTCTAACACCACTTTTTAAATCCAATTCTTCTTCTTTTGTTAGCTCTTTTGATAATTTTTTTACCCTTAATTTTCGTACTTTTTTATAAGTATCTTTTACAGATTTTAATCTACCATCAAAATCTTTATTACCAACTTTTGCTAAATCTTTTTGCACTATAGAATCATCATATTCCATAGTTTTATAACCTTCTTTATTATCTCTATTTTTAACACTATCATAAGCTCTCGCCATAGCTTGTTCTTCTAAAGTTTTTGCTTTACCTTTTCTTTGTTCACCTACAGTCCCTACTCTAAAAGAGTTTAGCATTCCAGAGCCAATACCTTGAATGGCTTTTTCTTCTATTTTTGCTCTTTTTACACGATCTAAACCACCACCTGCATCAATAGCTCTTTGTTTACTTTCTGATTCTGATTTTCCTAATTGTATTAACTTGTTATATTCTATTGCAATTCTTTCTTCCTTTTCATATTTTTCTTTTAGCACATTTTTTTCTGATTCTGGTAAATTTTTAATATTTTTACCAAAATACTTTACTGCTTTTAGCTCATGTTCTTTTTCTTTTTCGGCATTATTAGCTATAATATTCAACTTACTATTATCAGTTTCACCTTCTGTTTTGGCTTTTTTTCTAGCTTCTATACGAGCTTCCATCATAAGCTTTTTATCATTTGTATCAAGTTTAACATTTATATTTTTAATATTTTTTAATTCATTAAATTCTTCTTCTTTTGCTTTTTGAGATAAAATTTTAATTTTTATATCTCTTTCTTTTTCTTCATCCTCTTGTATTTTTTTTGTTTTTTCACCTACATATTCGTCTTCGAGTCCTTTTTGTTTTCTTTCTATTATTTGTTGTTCCATTATCCTATCACCCACAAAAGCATCTAGGTTCCCTGCAATTCCTCCCTTTTCCATTTTACCTTTTGCTTCTATACCTTCTTTTTGAACTTTTAGACCTTTATCTAATTGATCTAATTTACCTTTTCTTTTTAAACCACGCTGTCCAAAATCTGTTTTTAGATAGGCACCTTGAATTCTTTTTCCAGCCATTTTAGCAGTATCCACAACTGGCGATGCTATTTTTTTAGCTAAACCTATAGTACCTTTTTTCAAACCTGTTTTGGCTAAATCTATAGTACCTGCTTTAGCTAAATTAGCTCCACCCTTCGCTGCCCACATACCAGCAGTTGCACCAGAACCCGCCATAGCGACTTTTTTTGCAAAATCAACACCTTTGGTAAGTGCTCCACCACCTTGAACACCAAGTTCATTTGTAACACGAATTCCAACCATCAACATACCAATTGCAACAAAAAAACTAACCATATTATCCCATTGTAATATTTTTGTTATACCAGCAGACATTTCTCTATCATGACCTTTCACAATATCCTTCACCACACTATCCATTTGGGCAGACTTGACAGATTTATCTGTAATATGTTCATGTATATCTCCAGCACCAGCCGTAACAAAAGTTAACCACAAAAAAAATATCATTACTGGACCAACCAAAACATGACTACCAAATTCTTTCCACCATTTTTGAGCATAGCTTTGAGTTTGTGGGATAACACTTAATACAAAAGCAAGTGGTGATAAAATTATCAAAACCCACAAAACTAACATTCTTGCCAAAAGAATAACCATGTAACCAAACATCACACCCATTAAAAGAGCTGCAAAAAATAATCCACCAGCGGCTCCTATAAAAGCATCTAAAGTTGATAAATCATCAGATCTATTTCCTTCTCCAACAGCACCAAGCTTGTCTAAAGAAAACATTGTTATTAAATTACCACCAGCAGTGGCAGCGACTGCGTTTACAAATGTAATCATAAATACTTGAGCTGCATCTATAAACAATCCACAAATTGTACGACTAAAATTAACAAGTACAGCGGCTAGTACAAATTTTAACATTAATTTTTTCCATTCATATTGTTCTAAACCTAATATTGTACCAAAAGCAATTATCAATAAGATAATTACAAAAAACATATTAGTCACATCACGAACCATTACCCAACCAACTGTGACGGCAGGAGTCTTTAAATATCCATTATATCCTGCAATTTCAATTATAAAGCTAAGCAGGAAAATACTCATTTGTACACACCAACCTGATACAGCCAAAGCAATCATTGTAAAAACATACATAAAACCATCTACAAACAAATTTGATGCATAGACATACTGAATACCGAGAAAACTAACAGTTAATAATAAAAAAACAAAACTAAATTTACCTAATTTAGTTTTAGGTTTTATTTTATTTGCAACCGATTTAATTGTAGCAAATATTTTATTCATCTTGTAGATATTATACCACATTTTATTAAGTACAACAATTTAGATGGGGATAAAAGATGAAATTACTAACCAGTAAATAAAAACGATAAAAATAAGAAATTCTTTGATTCCTTAGGGTGACAATGAGAGGGATCCTTCAATTCTTCAGGATGACAGTGGTGGGGATTCTTCGATTCCTTAGGGTGACAATGAGAGGGATCCTTCAATTCTTCAGGATGACAGTGGTGGGGATTCTTGTGCCACCGCTAAAGCTAAGGCGACACGCGGTCGGTTCCTCAGAATGACAAGTTGGAACGGACTTACTTAAAGAGATCCTGAAACAAGTTCAGAGCTTGCACTCAGCTTGACTGGGTGATGACAATAGTGAAGTTCGTGCCAACTTGTCATTCCGACTGGAGTGGAGGCCTGCCTATCGGCAGACAGATATCCCTTTTCATACTCATTCCGACACACAAAAAAATTGACTTTACAGATTTCACCTGATATAATAATAAAGAATTAAATATTATTATGAATAAAAAAATACAAATAATTAGGAAAGGTTACTCTTCCACTGAAGCTAAACATGTTATTGATGATTACATTGATGACTCAGCAATGCGTTTGCAAAAAAAATTACAAACTGAATGGAAGAAACAATCTACTTTATCCAAAAAGAAGCTGTCTTATGCTTAAAATTCATTTTAGTGAATTGGCTGTTTCTGAGATAAAAAAATTTATTCAACTATACGAAGAGGGCTTTTATATTTTATATAAAGATAGCGGTATTTGGTCAAAAGATATTATTATTGAACAATATCGTCAAACTGCTAAAAATTTGAATAATTTAATATTTTTAGGAATAGAAAACAAACTAAAAAAGAAAAAAGTTTTAGGAAGGAAGCAGGCAAATAGATGGAATGAAATCACTTTCCATGTTAACGACAGATTGATAATTATATATTTTTCTGATGACTTAAAAAACAAAATACGATGGGTTGAATCTGTAGGAATAGACAGAAAACCAATTATATTCTAAAAAAAGAAATACTTATTTAAATACTGATTTTAATCAGTATTTTTTTAAACAAATTTAAGGGATTCTTCCTGCCCGCAATGCTACGCATAGCGTTGTAGGCGGTCGGTTCCTCAGAATGACAATGTGAGGGATTCCTGCCTTCGCAGGAATGACATTTTCAGAGCTTGCACTCAGCTTGACTGGGTGATGACAGTAACGAAGTATAAACAATAAAAAAATAGACCATATTCATAATATGGTCTATTTTAATTTTTATTATTCCGAACCAAGGAAATCTTCTAAATAATCCCAAGTTATATCATTTTTTGCGCTACCTATTTCAGCTGGCATTGATGGTGGTTTTACTATTACACGACCAGAGGTTGTCCAAGCATCTTCTGTATCTTTATCACATTTATAACAACCATCAAAATTATTATATTCACTACAATCACCATTACACCAATCCCAATTATCCTTTACTTGAATTTTGGGAGTATAAACACAGACGAGATTACCATATCCTAAGCTTCCTAAACCTGCTTTATTTAAAACTTCTTCTTCTACTAAAACCTCATGTCTTTGTTTATAAATATTATCCTGTGATTCTTTCAATATTTTCTCTTCTATCTGAGGAGGTGTGTACCACACAGGAGATAACTTAATTAAACCAGCCAACCCGCTTTTTCCTACACCATACTTATATTCAGGTTTTATATCTTCTATTCTTAAATCTTCATAAGATTTATTTTCTTCTGGTTTTACAAGCATCTGTGTAAATAATCGACAAGAATAGGTTATATTAGAAGATAGGTGTTTTTGAACACAACTATCCCAATCACCTTCACTAACATCATAAATCTCAAGACCATCACAATTAAACTGATGATATCTAATATTTCCTACCTTTGGTAACGATGATCGAGCATTATCTGAATTAATTCGTATCTCTCTAATTGGACCTTGATTTTCATTACCATAGATATAATACCCTAATTTAACAATTCCTGTTTCTTCAAAAGCAATATCACCTTGATGATTTTCTACTCCATTTTTTGTATACCCTGGGTAATACCCATTAATACTAAAACCATTCACGAAACCATCATCATCTTCAACAGCCCCACATGATTGCAGTAAATCATCTTTATTTCTATCATCACAATCAGAATCTAAAAACATAGGAGGAACAATTTGAGGAGGTTGTTTAGGATAATGTTTATTTGACGGAGAAGATATATCATAACTAATATTTTCATCTACCCAACTAGTACCATTCCACTCCCATATACCATATACTTTGGCATACATTTTATATAGTAATAAATCAAATAAGGTTTTATGATTTAATAGACTCACTCCTGTCGGGTTATAATTTTCTAAATTATAATCATAATGATAATCTATATACCCATAACCACCATATAGCGTAAGTGGAATTCCCGCTTGATAATAATCAAGGTAATTATTCCATTTTTCTAATTCATATCCATAAGAATCATAATGATGTCCTGTTATACTAGTAGGACTTTCTCCATTGTTAAACATAGCTGGAGAGGATGGATCAACACGAATTCTTTTTTCACTATCTAAACCACCATTATCCGAATTACCAAAACCTTCTTTTACTAAACCATAATCACTATACAAACCAGTATCTTTTGCACGATAAGGCACATTTACACTCATCAAACCCCGAAGTGATGAAACCGAATCAATACCAAAACTATCTGTAATTAAATTACCAGCATAAGGCTTACCACCATCTTCTTCACTCCAAACTTGAGCTATTTTTTTACACTCTCCATTGTTTAGATAAATAAAAAATATAAAACCAACTTCAGCCCCATTATTTATATGATGATTAATAGCATATTCAAAACCTTTTAAATCTTCATTTTCATCAAACCAAATTCTTACTCCTAAAGAAGTTATCCCTGTCACTGGTATTGAAGAAAAGACACCAGCTCTAGACATATCCTCATAACCACGCGTCAAAAACACATTATACCAATTATTTTGCGCACCTACTATATTTTTAAAACCCCACCAATTATATCCAAGGTAGTTATCAACACCAAATTGATAATGCCCATCTGATTCGGATGTCTCCTTTCCATAATCATATGCTTCAGTAAACTCACCATTCTCATCAAACATAAGATATGGAATAAAACTTATCAAAGATGAATGTGGTAAATCTTTTTCAATATCAGTATAAACATCTATTCTCTTTATATCTTCTTTATTGATTACTGGTGTTGCATTATTGTAATAAGGAGTATATTTAGATTGAAAAGACCAACTATATAAAGTATAATTTCCATCAGTACTCAGAATTTCTCGGTTAAAAGCAGAAACTGGCTGAGTTATAATACTAGTATTTTTATATTTACTATATCCATCACTCTCTACAAAATCTTTATTGAGAGTAAATTTACTATGACCGAAATCCTTATCAAGATCTTCACCCGAGACATCAAGTACATATTCTGCATCAAATATAATCTGGTCTTTAACAAAAGGCGGATAATGCAACTCCCTGCCTTTACAAGCACCACCAAAACAAAACTTATCATAAGACCAACCACCAAATCCAGCAAGATTAGCAGTAAACCCTTTATCTAAGTCTGTTGTATACTCAACCAAAGATTCATTATGCAAACAAACATATCTATCTATATCAGACCCGCTAATTGGATTTGGATTATATGGATTAATTGAAACACTATCACTTATAGCTCCACCCCTTCCTAAACCAAAACCTTCTACATTTACTGGCAACCAAGTTAAACAGGCATATTCTATATCCCCACCTGTCCGATCACTATTATTTATAATTCTTGTTTTATCATATTCTACACAATATCCTCTCTCCCCTTTTACTTTTTCTATTTTTAAATCTTTTTCATAAAATTGACCACTACTACTTGCGCAACTAAATTTTTCATCTTTAAAATCATCTTCATTATATCCATCATACTTACCACCAACACATAATTTATCTGGTGCTACACCAACATCAGCTGGAAGATAAATAGATTTAATCCCATTACCATAACTTATTTTTCTATACCCACAATCATTTTCATATAAATTTTTAGGATTAAAACTATTATAAAAAGTATTTACTTCTAAAAAAGGTGAATTTATAATATATTCTTTACTTCTTTCAAAATCTGGAATAATTGAAGTTGAATAGGGACTGTCTGCTCTTGGATAAATTTTACATTTTAAATTGTTTTTATTTTCTTTATAATCCACAACGATATTTAAATCTATTAATTGGAGTGTACTTTCATCAGGAGTATACAAAACATAGCCAGAATAATCAGGACTAGACCAATCTATATCACGGCAATAATAATTAAATTCATCAGATTCTTGTTCTTTACACTTATCTAAACTATCAACTTTTTCATATTTTATTTCTTTATTATACATAGACCAAGAGGTTGATACATCACCACCCCTACTAGCACAACCAGTAATAGTACCATTATCTACCTTCTGACACATACCAAGAACATCACAGCTTCCATTTTCATCATTTGGAGAACTACAATAATACCAAGATGCACATTCCCTATCTTGTACTGCCTTAACTATTAAATTAGCATCATTTTTATCACCTCCACTATAAGGCCTAACCAACCGACCTTCTTCTTTAAAACTACGCGCATAAGTTGAAGATGTAAGATACAATTTTACCGGATCATCTGTTTTGTCCAAAAGAACACAACCACCTTTTATTCCAGCTAAACCAGCACAACTAGGGTCAGCTATACTTTTCTTTAATTTTTCATTTGCCAAGAAATAATAAGCAACACCACGCTCAACACCTAATAACTCAGCTTCTTTATCTATATCATTATGATCAATAAATTTTGTACAACTATGTTGATTAGAAGGGCACTCACCAACAAAACCACCATATCTATCCATATCATAAGACCAAAGTCCAAAATAACCACCATTTGTAATCACATAATCTTCATCTTCTCCATAGCAAGGCCAATCCCCTTTTTTCTCACATTTTTCATATTTTGAACAATTAGAATCAGTATTACAATAATCTCCATAAACATCACTGTCTACTGCAGAACATTTTCCAACTTCTTTCCAGAACCAACCATTTGCTTTTAATTCTAAATTCTCATCATTTATATAATCAACACTTTTTTTATATTCGCAAACTTTTCCACCCAATACTTTTGGATCTTTAAAATATCTTTTAGCACCATCTTTTGATTGATATGTTCTACAGCCAACTTCTCGTTCTTTACATAAAATTTCTGAATATTTATCAGGATCATTTAATTTTAAATACATTTCATCAAAATCTGGAGCACTAGCATTTGCTGTTAAATTTATTTTTGCAACCTTAAGACAGCCTTCATCAACGGCATTACAACTTGCTTCTTGATTTGCCACTAGATAAATCGGATCATTCGTATCTTCGGCTGGAATATAAATTGAAGATGTTGTAAATTCTAAATCAGCAGTTTCTATTTCATCTTTGGTATAACCAATAATTTCAGGAAGAAAACAACCTACTTGACTTTCACTATCAATTATATCGCATTTATAAGTATTATTAACAACAGTGACGACAGCTTCTCTATCTTCATTTATATTATCAGCTGTATAATTCAACCAAATATTATACGCTCGCGGTCCTATCTCAGAAGTATTATGTGTATCAATAAGTTTTGTACATCCAACTGCACCTTCACGACATAGATAACTAAAATTAGTTAAATGAACTTGATTTGTTTTTCCGAGTGAATTATAACCATAAGTTGCACAACCCAAAGCTTCCCCTGGATATATATCATCTGGTTCTGAATCACAAACAAGCGGGATATTTAAAGTATCTTTTACAAGCAGAAGATGCTCAGTCACTTTTACTAAACGAACATTATCTATAAATAGGTTTTTACTTTTAAATGGATTCCCACTTTCTAATTTAAATTTAATTTGAGTAGCATCAGCAGTCGCAATATGGTTTATCTTATAATTTCTCCAATCATCACTAACGCCTAATTTTGTATTAGTTTCGGTTATTAAAATATCACCAAAGAATACTTCCAGGTCTTTTGTAGTTCCTTTTGCCCAGAAAGTTAATTCGTATGTTTGTTCTGCTAATATTTCTACATCTTTTGTCAATACATCATCAGCAGACAGACTTACAAATCTTAGAGAATGTCCATTCTTTTGAGTGGCTTCGGTAGATAAAATATCATTAACATTATTATCTACATCCCAATCAGCTAAAGCTTCAGTTGTGGATGAACTTTCAAAACGATCTAAGAAAAGTTCTTGAATATTATTGCCTGCATTTCCTTTAAATACTCTACAACTATCTTCTATCAATGGACAAGCATCACTTATACCCGCTGGATGATATGAACCACGAGGCATACCCATATAATAACAATGACCATTTCGATATTCACCATTTTGAAAACAAACATTACATTTTTCATTTTCAACATCCCAATAACCAACAGTACTTTCTACAGTTACATCTACTACACTCTTACATTCTGTTTCATCAATACCTTCATCAACATATAACTCCGTACTATTTAATCTATAAGCTGTACAATGTTCTGAGACAGCAATTGTTTTTGATAATAATCTATAATATATATTACCTTGTTCATCATTTATTTGACGACAGTCAACACTAGACAAGTAACTTCCATTATAATCACCCTCAAACCAGCTAGGACTTTCATGACCAGCCCAATAAACTTCCTCACTACAAATTTCATTATATTTATTTAAATCATCTTGAGAACGATAAAAATATTTTGGAGCACCAACATCACCAGTATCCCCATTTTCATCATTTACTAATAAATATGTTTTTAATTGATAACCTTCTACCCCACCACTTTCATAAGTGACATAAGTTTTTTGAGATTCTGTATTTGGTTTAACACAAGAACGAAGATAAGAATAATATTCTACATCTTCTGTTTGACCTGAGGCAGTTGTTAAATTTGTAAATGCAGAACACCCCGGATTAGAACAGGTATTTCCTGATTTTGGAATTATATAAGTCAACGAAACTCCATTTGAATAATTACTTGGTAATTCTTCATACGAATTATACCCAACACAGGATTGATCACATTGATCATTCCATTTTATTTTATTTTCTATAATTTCAGCTGGTTTAAATTTCGCTGGTATTTCTATATAACTTGGATATGTAATTGGTTTATATAAATTACAATCCTCTTCCTCTGGAATACAAAGTTGAGCATATTTATTACATTCTTCTGTTATTCCTGCTAATTCTTTATAATCTTCTAATTCATTAAATTCTGCTTTTGTTGCAGGACGATGTTTATCATATAAATGATAACAATTATTATCTGTCTTTAATGATTCTGTTATAGGTTCTTTGAGTGCATATTTCTCTGGCGCCCGTCTTAAATAAATAGGGTCTTCATTTAAATTACTAGCTATTTTAAAAGCTGTACATCCAGCTGAACCAGAACTACAAGAATCTGCTTTAGTTGCATAAATCAAATTATCAGTATAAACCCAAGAAGGATTTTCTTTATCAACAAAATTCATTACAGTTGCGTAAGAACTACAACCAGAATTTTCAGCATCACAATGTCCAGCATCAACACTCCTAGTCACATAACTAACCTCTTCTCCATCAGATGAAAAAGTTTGGCAAGTTCTGTATTCTGGACTACACGGATCTAAATTAAAATTCCAAACATTCTTCTCCACTACACAATATCCATATTCTTCACAACTTCCATCAGTTCTTTCCTTAATGCAACTTTTTAAATCAACACACTCTTTTAAACGAATATCAGTATCAGGTTCTACACTTGCACCATACGCATATTGATCGCATCTGGCTTGTGGCATTTTAAGTATCCAATCTGGATCTATAAGATGATAAAATCTGCTACCTTCTACACGAAAATCATCAATAACTTTTTGTAAAGTTATATTTTCTTGCCCAATCAAACTAGCAGCTATTTCAAAACCAAGAGGTAAAATTCTAGCCTGACGCAATTTTTTAATATTGTCATAACAATAAAATTTTTCCCAACAATTATTTTTAGCACTTTGAGGATTGTTTACAAAATACTCAGGTCCTTTTAATAATCTATTAGGAGACAGGTATTCTAAATCTATTGCTTCAGCAATAGTTAGGGATTGTCCAAAATCAGCCTGTCTAATAGCATATTCTAATAAACCATCTATTGTACAACTATTGATTCTTGTTTTATCATCACATTGGCTAAATTCTGATAATAAATTATATGTTTCTATATTTCCTAACTCTATCGATAACATATTCCTATAATGTTTTCTAGCTTCAGCGATTCCACCACGCACATTACCTTCATACCTAAGTGGACTATCATAACCACCACCACCGCCACCAGATGAATCCCAATACATTCCACTCATAAAATTCTCTAGCACTGTTGATAAAAATGTATTTAAAAATACTGAAACAGCAAACAAAGGCATTTCTTTTGCACCAGTTGCATAAGATGCACTCATATCTTTTTGTGTATCTTTTACTTTAGTACCGGGAGAAGATTCTTCTTTTTCTTTCATTATCACTCTACCCGGAGTTTTTATTTTACCAGTAATCGCACCAACAAAATCCTTACCACCCAAAGTCTCCAATCTTTCTAACTGTTTACCTTCTGTTTTTTTCTTTTCTATTTCATCTATTCTTTGACTAGCCTCCATATAAAATCCTATATCAGACTGAGAGGGTTTAATAGAAAGAGAAAATTGTTGAGCAGTGTTTTTCCAATAATCACCGCCACCTACTTTTGACCAGTTATTTTTAAAATCTGACAAAGTACAATGAGGTTGACACACATTTACACCTTCTTCACGACTACCATCACCTTGTGTACTACCATCTCCACCTTGCCCTGTTTCTGGATCACAATATTTACCCTTGAGACCTAAACGCAATGTTAAATCTAAAGCTAAATTAGGCGGACTACACAAATTCAAACCCAAAGCATTACCAAGCTCATCAATAGCCGAACCAACTGCATGATTTCCTACATCTTCCATATAGCTCCCAAAACCTTGATCAAAAACAAGTGCACCCTGACCCTTACCTCCAGAAGCAGCAAAAACTGCTAAATCATAAGAAACTTTTTGCACAAAATATGTAGTCGCCCTCATTACAGCTTTAAAAATACCAACTGTTATTTTATCTTCTAAATCCCCTTCTACTAAATCTTGTATGCTCTTTGTGTAAAAAGTAGAACCAATACTACCTAAAACTGAATCTGCTACAGCACCCGCAGCTTTTACAGGTTTAACCATCATCAAATTTCCAAAAACCGAAGTAAAAATAAAAAATAATAACAAAAATTTTATGCTGGTTTTTTTAAATTTATAAAACATGTTTTTTAAATTAATTTTTATTTTCAAGTGAACCGAGAGTCGCACAAACACGAAAGTATTTGTATGACCGAGGTGAGTGTAGAAAACAAAGGGTATAATATTTCGCCCCTTGGGGCGGAATAAGAGTTCAGGGCTTGCCCTGAGGTTAATACCCTTTATTGATTTTGTTCTATGTATGCCATTATTTGTTCGTCGGAAATTTGCTCTAATGCTTCTGGTGGAATTCCATTTTTTAGTAAAGTTTTTCGAACTAATTCCATATCTATTTCATCAGCATTTGGTACAGTACTATTATTTATTCCACTATCATTTACATCTTCATTATTGATTATTTTTTCTACTGAATTTTCTGTATTACCATAATAATTATCTACTAATTCTTTTTGAACTTCTCCACCCTGAATTGTGGTTTCTAAATATGTTTTTGTTAATTCCATTAACTGATTATCATCTAAAAGATCTAATACTTCTTTTTCCACACCATTTTCAATTAAAAGCAAACGAACTTTTTCTGGGTCGCTAAAAATTTCTGTTAAATTTATCATTCCATCTTCCGCTTCTATTCCTGCCATTACTAAAGTAGGTTTAGCAATACCAATATTTGGTTCAGCTCTTTTGTCTTCCAAAGTTATATCATAACCACAATCTTTACCTTCAGCACAAAGAGGATTTTTTCCATTTTCAATTTCTTCACCATCTAAAATTCCATCAGAATCTGTATCATCTAAATAAATACTAGTATTATATAGGTAAAGTTCATCAAAATCTGTTAAACCATCTTGATCTGTATCTCTATACCGCAAAGCATCAATTGTACTAACCTGATCTTTAATATCAAATGGTACTACTTCATGCATTGCAAATGAACCAAAGATAGCTGACCTAATTTGTAGAAAACCCAAACTCAAAGCAAGCAACGCAAAAATTAGCAATAAAGTAAAACCTACTTTTTGCTCTCCCGATAAAGTATTTTGTTTTTGCTGTTGTAGCATAATTTTCTTAAATTTATTATACCATAGATATAGATAAATCCACCAGCTACTAAAATAAATTATGTGGATAAATCCAATTGTCATTCCTGCGAAGGCAGGAATCTTTCTTTGCACGAACTTCACTATTGTCATCCTGAAAAATTGAAGGATCTCTCTCATTGTCATCACCCAGTCAAGCTAAGTGCAAGCTCTGAACTCGATTCAGGATCTTTCTAAGTATAACTACTAAAACAAACTTAATTTAAAAGCTTTGTTAATTCCACCCACTGCTCTACACTCAATTCCTGCGCTCTTACTTTTGAATTTAAATTTAATTTTTTAAATATATCTTGCAAATCTTCTTGTTTATATTTTAATGATTTTAAATTATTTGCTAAAGTTTTACGCTTGCTAGCAAACCCAGCTTTAACAATTCTAAAAAAATCTTTTTCATCAACTTTATGCTTTTGGTTTTTGATTTTAAGTTTAATAACTACAGAATCTACTTTTGGTTCTGGAAAAAACTTCGTTCTCTTTACATTAAATAAAATTTTTGGTTCTGCATAAAACTGTGTAGCAACAGCTAAAATAGACATCTGTCCCCGCCTCCGCTTGCCAGCTACGGACGGACAAGCACCTTTAGCACAAATTCTCTCCCCTACTTCTTTTTGCACCATTAAAATCATTTCGCTTGGTTTGTTTTCTGTTTCTAAAAACCTTCTAATTAAATTAGAAGTAATTTGATAAGGAATATTAGCCACCACTTTATATTTTTTTGCTTTTAAATCCTCAAACTTGTTTAATACATTTCCCCAAATTATTTCTATATTTTCTAACTTATTTTCTTCCCAATACCCTTCCATTTTTTTCTCAATTTCAAAAGAAACAACTTTTTTAACTTTCTCAGCCAAAGCAAATGTTAAAACTCCAAACCCTGGACCAACTTCAATAACCGTATCAGTCTTTTTTAAATTAGCACTCTCAATTATATCATCAATCACTTTCTTAGAAATTAAAAAATTCTGCCCATATTTTTTAGACGGAATTATTCTATATTTTTGACAAAGTTCTATTAAATATTTTGGATTGTATAACTCTTGCATATTTTTTTCCAATCTTCTATATATTTAAAAATACCTGATATCACATACACTGTATGAATTATCCTTATTTTAATCTAAATTATTAATTACTTCCCTAGTCAACGGTCCAAAATAACCTATTGCAGGTGATATATTATTACTTTTCTGAAATTTAATTAAAGCTTGCTTGGTCAAACGACCAAAGAATTTTGTTTCATTCCCAAGAGACCCCAAATCACCTTTTACACCCATTTTAAAGCCATTGTTGTTTAAATAAACTTGGAGATTTTTTACATCTTCTCCATTCATTCCCACATATAAACTTCTAGTAAATTTAAAATTAGTACTAAATTTAATTTGTTTTATAACCTTTTCTACTTTCTCTTCACTTGTTTCAACTTTACCTATTGCTTTTCTTGTTAATGGTCCAAAATATCCAATTGCTGGAGTAATATCATGATCTTTTTGGAATTCTATTAAAGCTTTTTTTGTTACATTCCCAAAATAATTAGTTTCTCTTCCTTGCGATCCTAAACCTATCTTTATATACCCCAAACTATTTAAATACTTTTGTAATTCTTTTACATCAACACCTAACATTCCAAATCTTAAATTTTTATCAAAAAATACTTTTTTAACTTCTTTTAATATTTCTTTTTCTATTTTAATAATAGATACTTTTTCTTTTACAAAAGTTTTTTTAAATTCTACTATAAATACCTTACTTGTTCCACCTTCTGAGCTTCTAAATTTAATATATAATGTTTTATCACCGTATTTAAAAGAATCTACATACGGTTCCCAACTTACTCCTTTGAAATCTTCTGTTTCTGAAATAGCAATCATTTTTACATTATCTACTTCAAAAGAAATCTTTCCATTTTCTATTTTAATTTGTGGAATTTGATTTACAACTGGTGAAGTTGGAGATCTAAAAGAACCACCACCTTGAGCTACGCAAGCTCCACCTGTCAAATTATATCCACTACTACAAGTTGCTACTCCGCACGTTGGATATGAATTATATGTGGCTGCATTATCTATAGTTGGGCATGTTGGACTTCCAAATAATCCATATGAAGAAAAATGATTGGTCTCACAGGTAACTGTATTTGCATCTTCATCTACTACACACTCACTTATTACTTCCCAGTTTGGATCATTCCAATAAAAAATAGCCAAAGAAGATTCAGTCATTCCTACTACATCAGCATCATTATAAGACATAGTTATTGTAATATTTTGTAAAAAATTACTTACCTCGACACCTGCACCAGTTAAAGCCTTAAATTCAAAAACAAGATCATCAATCAAACTATAACCAGAGGGTGCAGGAGCTGCATCAATCACAGCATCATCATCAAATTGCTTAATTTGAAAGAAAGCAGCTTCCGAGTTATAAGCACTAGGAATACCAAGACTTACCCCTTTACTATTATCTTGGAGAGTAAGTGTTTTTCCAACATCAAGACTTGCTACTTCGTCATCTGTTTCTTGATTAATAACTTCTGCATCTCCAGTACAACCAGTTGTTTGAAAACTATCTATAACCGACACTCCTTGATTACTATAAGCTCCTGTAGATTTAGCACGGTAGTAATAAGTCGTACAAGAAACTAATGAAGTTAAAGAAACAGAATGTGATGTAACTCTTGTTCCTATATTTGTTTCAGTAGTTGAATTATCACCAACTGAAGATGAGGCCATCCCATATTCCACTTGTGAAGATGCCTCAATATCGGTTGTCCAGGTAACGGTAGCACCTGTTTCTGTTGAAGAAGATGAGAGTGTAGAAATAACAGGGAGAACAAATGTAGTAAAATTCCAAATAGTAGAAGTTGTAATTCCGGCGTAACCATTTCCAGATACATCATCAAAAGCAGAAGTTGCTACTGTTATATAGTATCCTGTTTCATAATCTAAATCTGATGTTGGATTAATAACAAAAGCAATTGTACCAGAGGAAGTTACCAATCCACCCGTCACATCAATAACTTCAACAGTTGAATCATCGCTTATTTTGTAAATTGTAATATTACCAGTTGAAGTAACAACATCTTCATCAAAAGTTATTTCAAAATTTGAATCTATAGCTATATTAGTTGCATTGTCTACTGGTGATAATATTGCCGTTGGATTAACTTCATCTATTGTAAAACTAGTCACCGTAATAATATTACTCGCGTTTGAAGATGTATCTATAACTGTAATAGTACAATCAGAATAAGTACCACCAGCTAAAGTATTAAATGTTATTTCATTATTACCAAAAGTAGCAGAAGTAACCGTTGATGAGCAAGAACCTCCATAAGATATAGTTCCTACTTCATCAGTAGTAAAAGTATAACTTGGAGTAGTGTCGTTTGCTGGGGTTGAAACAGGAGTGCCCTCAGAAATTGTTGGAGCTATTACATCTGCAACAGTAAAAGTAGAACTAGTAGCAGTTATAGCATTATCTGAAAAATCCTCTACAGTTGTTCCAATCCCCGCATAAACAACTTGTTCGCTAGAAAAATCACTAGATGGATTAATAGTAATAATTGTTTTTTCAGCATTAATAGTTGCATCAAAAATTATATCAGAGCCACTAGCATTATCTTCTCTTAAAGTAATGAGAGCATCAATATTAGAATCAGTAATTTCAGAATCATCAACTTTACGAATCGCTTCATTAAAAGTGATTGTTATATTTGAAGATGTAACTACCTCAACTGCACTATTTAATGGAGAAAAAATTACTGTCGGAGAAGTAGTATCGGGAGTAGTATTTTCCCACCAAGTAATATTACCATCAGTAAGAGCAGCTCCTAATACATCCATATCTCCATCACCGTCAATATCTGCAGCACGTACATCAAAAGCATTAAGAAAATTATCATCTATATTACAAGCAGTAAAACTTGGAGTTGTGGTATTACCATCATTTTCCCACCAAATAATGTCATTACTAGAACCAGCTCCTAATATATCCATATCTCCGTCATTATCCATGTCTGCAGCATAGACAGAATTGGATTTAAGAAAATCATCATCTGTAAGATAATTATTAGTAAAACTTGGAGTTGTAGTATTACCATCATTTTTCGACCAAAGAAACCTGTTCTCAAACCGACCAGCTCCTAATACATCTATATCTCCATCACCGTCAATATCTGCAGCATAGACAGAAGCAGCACCATTAAAATCATCATCTATAAATTTAATATCAGAAAAATTTTCACTACCATCATTTTCCCACCAAGCGATATCATCAGCCGTATAAGCAGCTCCTAATACATCTATATCTCCATCGCCATCCACATCTGCAGGGTAAGCATAAGCAGCACCGGCAAAACCACCACCTGCAATAGAATGTTTAGTAAAACTTTGACTACCATCATTTTCCCACCAAGCGATATCATTAGCTCCAGTAGCAGATCCTAATACGTCCATATGTCCGTCATCATTCATGTCTACAGCATAAACAGTTACAGCAGCTGTAAAACCACTCCCTATAGTATGCTCAGTAAAACTTGGAGTTGTAGTATTACCATCATTTTCCCACCAAGTTATTTCATTATCAACACTAGCAGCTCCTAATATATCCATATCTCCGTCATTATCCATGTCTGCAGCATGTACATCATGAGCACCACCATAATTACCAGCTGTAATAAGACGCTTAGTAAAACTTTGACTACCATCATTTTCCCACCAAGCGATATCATTTCCACCAGAAGCTCCTAATATATCCATATCTCCGTCACCATCAACATCTGCATTATAAACAGAATAAGCATTGGTAAAACCACTCTCTATGGTATGCTCAGTAAAAGGAACAGCTGCAGCCACCACCTGATTTACAGTAGTTAAACTAAATAATAAAAAAAACATTAAAGTCCTGCTTATTAGTTTACTATTTATTTTTTTATTTTTCATAAATTAAAGACTAAATTTAATAATAATTATATACATTATATCACTAATTACTTTTTTTTCAAATTCTGTACACAAATTAATCTAAAAATTCTATCCCTCTTCCATCATAAACATTTCTCGCATTCCAAAGCAACCACCCATCTGCTCCTGCATCATCAGATGCTTTTATTTGTGCACGAATTTTTTCCCCATCATAAATTGCCCCCATATGAAAATTTTGAATCCATGTTCGAAGTTTTGCTCTACTACTTTCAGTTCTATCTACCCCGGTCTTCATTGCATTATAAACTACTTCATAAGGATGATCGGCTGGATTATCAAACCCTAAATACCCACTCGGATAATGAGAAGGATAAACCATTGGATAAACATAATCAAAATATTTAACTGCATCCATTATTCTCTGACCAATCGCCATATCATTTTCTCCAGTTCTCTCTGTTGTAAGTCCAAATAAATCCGCCGAAGTATAAACTGGTTCACGAGCAAATTCATCAGATAAAAAACTATAAAAACCATTCATCACTTCATATCGTTTTTTATCTCCATTTGTATAAATTATAGCTGATAAATTTCCATCGGTCGGAAAACGAATATAATCAAAATTAATTTCATCAAACCCAAGTCGTCCTGCTTCTTTCGCAACATCAATTATATATTGCCAAACTTCTGGTTTATTCGCATCTACCCAAGCCAAACCTTTATGATCTCGCCACAACCCACCATTTTTTGATTTCAAAGCCCAATCTGGTCTCTTTTCTGCCAAAGCTGGATCTTGAAAAGAACTCACTCGAGCAATTGTATAAATATCATGTTTTTTAAACTTATCCAAAAGCCCTGACAAGTCTTTGATTAAAACTTTTTTCACACCTAACTCATTTACAAGCGGAACTTTAGAATCATACAAAATATTTCCAGAATAATCTTTAATATCTATTACCACGGCATTAAGTTCCGTTTTATTAATTAAATCAATTATCTCATTAACTTTCCGATAGCTATTTGCTGAATAAGCTGTAATGTATAATCCTTTAACTTTTATTGGTTCGTGTTTTCTTCTTTTATTTTCTTTAATATATTTTAAAATTTGATCACTTCTAAATTCAGACATTGTCGTTTGAGTTTGGATAAAAGTACCTTGCAAAGATATGCTTAAAACAAACATTACAGAAACAAAAGATAAAATACTTAATACAAAAATCCATCTAATTATATTTTTAAACTTTCCTAATTTTTTTTCTATTTTTTTTAACATAGCTTTGAGTTTTATTTATATTTTTTCTAACTTTTTAATTTTAAGAAATTCCTCCACTCCAGTCGGAATAATAATGACATGTTCGTTGTCATCACCCAGTCAAGCTGAGTGCAAGCTCTGAACTTGATTCAGGATCTTTCTTAGTATGAATTTTTTATTAGGACTTACTTTGAAAGATTCTGATTTTCATCAGAATGACAAACTAAAACTAAATTTTAATTTCTCCTTGACGCAGGACTTTTATTTTATCATCAACTACACTCACTAAAGTACTTGATGGTTTTTTTTCTAAATCTCCACCTTCTATTATTATAACATCTTTATCACTAAATTGCTTTTTAATTTCTTTAAAATTATAAATATTTTCTTCATCAGCAATATTCGCCGATGTAGCCACTATTGGACAACTTAATTTTTCACATAATTCTTTTAACCATACATTTTTTGTTACGCGAAGAGCGAGAGTTTTTTCGTTTGAAACAACCCCGCTAACTAAGTTCTTTTTAAACCAAGTTGTTTTATAATCCCCTACTACAGTTAAAACATCTTTAGAATTAAGCCAATGTTTTTCTACTAAATTTTCTATAGTCTCATTCCATTTTAAATACCTTTTTGCTTTTTTAATATCATCAACCACCACAAGAAAGGGTTTTTCTTTATTTCTTTTTTTAATTTCAAAAATATTGTCCACTGCAATTTTATTAGTAGCATCACAACCAAGGCCATATGAAGTTTCGGTAGGAAAAATCAAAACCGCTCCTTTTTTTAATAAAGAAACAACTTCATCTATATTTTCTTTTTGTAAAATTTTCATAATATATTATCGTTTTTTTATGAAAGAGATTCTTCCCTGAAACAAGTTCAGGATAAACTCACTCTTCCTCAGAATGACAACTGCACGACTGTCATCCTGAACTTGTTTCAGGATCTTTCTTACTACTAATATACTTTTAAAAGATTCCTCCACTACACTCCACTTCGTTACGTTTCGGTCGGAATGACAACCGAAAAATTTTCATTTATTTTTTTATCCACTTCAAATAAGCTTCACTAAAATCCATCAAATCTCCATCTAAAACTTTTCCAGTCTCAACTGTTTCAAAATTAGTCCGATGATCCTTTACCATTTTATACGGATGTAAAACATAAGATCTAATTTGATTCCCCCATTCCGCACTTTTGTATTCCCCACGAAGTTCTTTTTTCTCCTCGGCTTTTTTCTCTTCTTCTAGTTTATGAAGTCTAGATTTTAAAATCTTCATGGCTGTTTCTTTATTTTGTGTTTGCGATCTTTCGTTTTGACAAGAAACTGTAACCCCTGTTGGCTTGTGAACAATCCTAATTGCAGAATACGCAGTATTTACACTTTGACCACCTGCTCCTGAAGAATTAAAAGTATCAATTCGTAAATCATCAGATTTTATTTCTACATTTACCTTATCATCAATTTCTGGAATAACTTCAATTAAAGCAAAAGATGTATGACGCATTTTTTCGGCATCAAAAGGAGAAATTCTAACTAAACGGTGTGTTCCATGTTCTGATTTTAAATAACCATAAGCATAACGCCCTTTTACTTCTAAAGTTATAGATTTTATTCCTGCTTCATTACCTCGACTCTCATCTAAGATTTTTGTTTGCCAACCTTGTTTTTCGCAAAATCTCAGAATCATTCGAAGCAACATCTCTGCCCAATCTTGAGCTTCAGTTCCACCACTCCCCGCATGAATTGAAACTATGGCGTTGCTTTTATCATATTGATTATTTAAAAGAAGATAAAATTCTTGTTTTTGAAATTCTTTTTCCAATTCCTGTGTCTGACTTTCTATCTCAATTTTTAAGTCTTTATCACCTGATTCATCTAACTCAATTAGATCACTTACTTTTTTTTCTAAACCTTCCCACATCTCAACTTCACTATTTATATCTTGATAATCTTTTGAAATAGCTTGAGCTAATTCTTGATTATCCCAAAAACCCTGAGCATTCATTTCTTCACCTAACTGAATTAATTTCTTTTTTAAATCAGAAACCTTTAAAAGTTCCTGAGTTTCTTTAATTTTTTGTTGTAATTCTTTTAATTTCATACATTAAAACAATCCACCAATCCCCAAAGTCAAAAGACTGACGATAAGTCCTGAAATAATTACACCAAGTGCAACCATTGGAAAAGATCTTTTAAACGGAATACCAAAAACAAATGCAGCTGCTGAACCAGTCCAAGCGCCTGTCATTGGAAATGGAATTGCAACAAAAAGCACGAGTGCAAGCAAACCCCATTTCCGAAAATCTCCTTCTAATTTTTTCTGAGCACGCTCTAAATATTTAATCCATTTTTTTGCAAATAAACCTGATTTTTTTGTAATATAATTATTAAACGATCCGGCGAAAAGTAAAAAAAAAGCAGCGGGAGTTAAATTCCCAAGGACTGCAAAAAAATACGCCTGAGCAATTGGTAAATTAAATTGAAAATAAGCAAGTGGAAGTGAACCACGAAGTTCTGTAACGGGAAGCATAGACAAAAAAAACGTCGCCACCTGAGGTGGAAATGATGAGAAAAAAATTATAATCTGTTCTAACATAAAAATACAATTGTCATCCTGAATCACCGAAGGGATCCCTTTGGGACTTGTTTCAGGATCTTTCTTAATTCAAACATCTAATATAGACTTGCTTAAAAAGATTCTGACTTTCGTCAGAATGACAAAGTTAAGTATAATAATATAATTCTACCTTAGATTTAAGAAATAATCAATCTTAAAAATAGAACCCTCTATAGGAGGTGCTATTAGAATACACTATAGAATACTCTATAGTGTATTCTAATTTAAAAACAACCCTGATTATCAAGGTTGTTTTAAAATTAAAGAGATTCTTCCCTGAAACAAGTTCAGGATAAACTCACTCTTCCTCAGAATGACAAAAATGAGATTACATCATTCCACCCATTCCTGGCATTCCACCACCCATCGGCATTCCACCATCACCATCTTTACTTGGGATTTCTGTCACCACTGCTTCAGTAGTCAAAATCATTCCCGCAATTGATGCTGCATTTTGCAAAGCTGAACGAGTTACTTTTGTTGGATCAATAATTCCCGCTTCAATCAAATCAACATATTCACCAGTTTGAGCATTATAACCATTTGAACCTTCAGTCTTTTTTACTTCTTCAACTACAACTGCTCCATCAACACCAGCATTATGAGCTAGTTGTCTAAGAGGCTCTTCTAAAGCACGACGCATTATATCAATAGCAATAGATTCTTCTTTATCTAACTCTAGCAAATCCAAAGCTTTTATTGAACGAAGAAGTGCTACTCCGCCCCCTGGCACAACCCCTTCTTCAATCGCTGCTTTTGTTGCTCCAACCGCGTCTTCAATTCTATGTTTTAATTCTTTCATTTCTGTTTCGGTCGCTGCTCCAACTCTAATCACTGCTACCCCACCAACAAGTTTAGCAAGTCTTTCTTGTAATTTTTCTTGATCAAACTCACTATCACTTGATTCAATTGCTTTTCTAATTTGAGCAACTCTTTCTTCTATTTTTTTCTCATCACCTTTTCCTTCTACAATTGTTGTATATTCTTTAGTGGCTAAAACTTTATGAGCTCTTCCTAAGTCTTCAATTTCTGTATTTTCTAATTTTAATCCTAAATCTTCTGTAATAACTTTTCCACCTGTTAAAATCGCAATATCTTCCAACATTTCTTTTCGTCTATCTCCAAATCCCGGAGCTTTAATTGCTAAAACATTAAAACTACCACGAAGTTTATTTACTACCAAAGTTGCCAAAGCTTCACCATCAACATCTTCCGCAATAACTACTACATCTTTTTTACCAGACTTTGCAACCTTTTCTAAAACTGGTAAAATATCTTGAATTGAAGAAATCTTTTTATCAGTAATTAAAATATAAGCATCTTCAAATTCTGATTCCATTCTGTCAGAATTAGTCACCATATATGGAGAAACATATCCTTTATCAAATCTCATTCCTTTTACAACTTCAATTTCCATTCCAAATGATTGAGATTCTTCAACTGTAATTACACCATCTTTGCCAACTTCTTTCATAGCATCAGCAATTTTTGTTCCAATTTCTTTGTCATTTGCAGAAATTGAAGCCACATTAGCAATCTTGTCATCTGTAACAGGTTGAGAAATATTTTCTTGTAGTTCTTTTACAAGTGCAGTTGTACATTTATCTATTCCTCTTTTTAGAGCAACTGAATTAGCACCAGCTGTTACATTTTTTACTCCTTCGTGAGCAATGGCTTGAGCCAAAATTGTAGCTGTAGTTGTTCCATCTCCAACATCATCATTTGTTTTTGAAGCCACTTCTTTTACAAGTTCTACCCCTGCATTTTCTAATTTATCTTCCACCTCAATTTCTTTTGCAACAGTCACGCCATCTTTTGTAATTGTTGGAGCACCAAACCCTCGGTCCAAAACAACATTACGACCCTTTGGTCCTAAAGTCACTTTTACAACATCGGCAAGTGTATCTACTCCCTTTAAAAGCCCTTGACGAGCATCTTCTTTATAATCAATTTTTTTAGACATAGTATTGTTATTATTTTGTTAATAATCCAATCACTCAATCACGAGACCGAGCACCCCGTTGTCATCCTGAGCTTGTCGAAGGATCCCTTTTTAAGAGATCTCTCCACTCCACTTCGTTGCGGTCGAGATGACAAATAGTTGCGGTTTAATTATTTTTTATTTATTCAACAATCGCAAGTATCTTATCAAAAGGTAAAATCTTATAATCTTGATTATCAGATTTTATATCTTCTCCTCCCCATTTTTCAAATAAAACTTTATCTCCGATTTTAAGACCAAGTTTTAAAAGTTCTTCACCATTGCCAAGAGCAACAATTTCTCCTTCTGCTTTTTTTTCTTTATCCACTGTATCTGGCAAAACAATTCCGGATTCAGTGACAGTTTCATCTTCAAAAGGTTTGACGAGCACTCTGTCGCCTAATGGTTTTATGTTCATATTATTTTAAAATAATTATTAATTAATCTTTATCACTCAATTATCTAGAGTGATAGAATTTTAGTATAAAACTAAAATTATGTCAAGAATACTTATCTACTGAGATGTCTCAGTAGATACTTTAGATTCCTGCCTTCGCAGGAATGACAATGAAATAATTATCCAAAACAAAACTACTCCTGTATACATCGAGAATAACCAATGGTCGAATAATCCGGCTATAAGCATTACTAAAATCGATGCTAAAAATACTCTGTCATTTTTCCAAATATGTTTTATTAAAAATAAAACTAATCCCCAATAAATTAAAAATCCAAAAATACCTAATTCCACCAAAGACAATAGGTAAATATTATGCACTGGTTGATACTCCCAAGCATTCCTGTTTGGATATTTTTCATAAAGTGCAAGAGTATAATTTCCAAAACCTGTGCCAAATAAAAAGTTTTCTTTTAATAAACTTAGGCTTTCTGAATATTGGTCACTTCGTTCTATAATTGATCTAGATTCAAGACGATTATCTAGGTTAAAACGAGCGGAGAAAAGTGGGAAGAGAATTATTAAATATAAAGTGATAAGTAGGAAATAATAAAAAAAATGTTTTACAACAGTTTTTAACTTATAGATATTAGCTTTTAGTATTATAAAAAATAAAACTATCAAACCTATCAAACAAGAAATCCACGCACTTCGTGAAAAGGATAAAACTAAACCAGATAATACAAGTAATTGACCTGAAATAAAAAGCAGAGAGTGAGAAGTAGAAAGTAATTTTTTTTCACTTAACTCTAGATATAAAATTAATCCTAAAACCAAACAAACACCAAGATAAATTCCTAAAGAATTTGGAGAACCAAAACTTCCATACGCTCGCAAAAATCTTCCGTCAGAAAATTCAATCACACTCGCTCCTCCATCTATTGCAGAATGATACGCCCAGCCTAACCATTTATTCGCAGGAATGTTTTGTACAAAAAATTGTACAAATGCAATTATGCCTTGGAGAACTCCGCCAAGCCAAAGACTAAAAATATAAGGGATTCTTCGATTCCTCAGAATGACAGACGAAAGAGATTCTTCGCTTTGCTCAGAATGACAATTGAGAGATTGCTTCGTCATTTCACTTCGTTCCACTCCTCTCAATAACAAAACCACTACCCCCAAACACAGACTACCAAGCCACCACAAAAACCATTGCAAAGAAATATCAAGGTTTAAACTAGAAAATAAAATAAGCCCTAACAAAATTAAACTTATAAAATAAAACACTAAAAATAATTTAGAGTTTTTAGAAGGTTCTTTAATTTTTTGATGAAACTCTTTCCAAAACTTTTTATTTCCAAATTTCCAAAACGCAAAAAGTAAAATAATAATCCAAAGTAAAATCTCCGTACCATAAAAACTCAAAGTTCCATGTTCCCATGACCCACCATTTATCTCTCCAATTTTATAAATCCACCTTGTTTGCCAAGGGAGTAGAAATAAAAAAAGACAAATTAAGTAATTAACTACCTTTTGTATTTTCATACCATTTTTTTCTATAATATTCACGCCTATCATTTTCATGAAATTTCAACATCTGATCATTTATAATAACACCAGCACTAGCTTCATCTTGTTTTCTATACCTATTCATTTTCATTTTTGTCTTCTGCATTTCACGCAACTGTTTTTCTATCAAATCTCCATAACTACTTTTCCATGCTTTTTCAAAAAAACTTTTAAAAGACTTTGAAAATTTACTGTTCTCTACTTTTAATCCTTTATCATCATTTTCAAGCAAACTACTACCAACATATTCTTTTATCCAACTATTCGCTCTTTCCATTTTAACGGAAGTATACTCTACATCATAAACTGGAATAAGTTGAGCCAACCAATACACCAAATAAATATCAGGACGATTACTAATTTGTATATCTCTTAAATTTAAACTTTTATCAGTACAATAAAAACTCAAACAAATTCGATCTTTAATCTTTTTACCATGACGACGCAAGAAAAAAATACTTAAAAACAAAGTAGTAAAAAATCTAACAATCCAAATTCTCCCCTCACGAGCAACTATAAAAACATCAATATCACTATCCTCGCTTGCAGTCTTAAAACTTAGATTATTACAAACAAACACAGCTTTCAAAAAAGGAATATATCTCATTTTTTTAACCGCTCTTTTTAAAATCACATTCTTTTTATCAATCCAAACTTTTTTCTCTAATCTTTTTTCTACTAATTCAAACTTACCAGATAAAAAATAAAAATCATCTTTTTCTTCTATGACTTTTTCACTCACCAGTTTTTTTAACTCTTCCAAAAAATTCTGATAAGTTAAATTTGGAGACATCCATAAAAACTTAAACAACTCCTCATTTGTTAAGGGATGCTCAAAAAGCTCAAACCAAGCCAAGGTTTTTAAAATTGATTCTTTTATATCCATAGATATATTATACTTGAAGTTGAGAATTTTAAAAGCCTTCATTATATAAAGGCTTTTTTAACATCTTTTAATAAGGGATTCTTCGGCAAGCTCAGAATGACAATGAAACGTCCATACTCCATTAAGAGAATTATTTCTTTTCTTCTTCACTTTCATCGACTTCTTCATCTTTATCAGTTTCTTCTAACTCACCATCTTGCTTCACAACTTTATCTGGATAAAGAAAAGCAATACGAATATTTCCCATTTCTGCCTGAAAACCTTTCCCAGATGGCATTTCATATATCCTATGACCATTATCAACAAAAATGCTTTTTAATTCTTCTCCAACATCAGGCGTCATCACTAAAGCAAACTGATTTCCTTTATTAGTTACATCTCTCTGGCCTGGATCTCTATTTAGTTGAGAACCTTTTGTTTCTGATTGTTTAACATTTAAAATAAACTCGGCATTTTTTCCTTCAAGCACAAAAATTTCTGCTTCATTTCTACTTAATCCATTAAATACCTTATCTCTTAAATTATTTAATAATTCAGTTTGGCCTTCTAGACTATCGACGGACTCTGCTATTGCCTGTCTTGCAATCTTCCCTTTTTCAATCAATTCATCATCACTACCAGCTTTATTTAAAGCCAATTCACCTGAAACAGCTTCTTCTTTATCTTCTGTTTTCATAGCTATAGTACCAGTAATTTCTGAAATATTTTTATCATTCAACGGAACTACAGGAACTATTCTATCCATGTCACCCATTTTAAAAACTGCCATATAGGTTCCAGTCACCACATCTTGAATAGCAGCTTTATCTCGAGTGGGTTTTTCGATTTCACTATCTGGTTGTTTATTTAATTTTTCAGCAGTATTGTTCATATTATTCTTGGTTAATAGCAGAAACACCCGCTAACATTTCTTTACCCTCTTCTAGATTTTCTTTTTCCACAATTCTCATCACAGAATCTTCTACTACCATTTTATTTTCATTTATATTTACCACTTGTGAAGGTTTTATTAAATATTCTTTTCTATTTAAAAAACCATGCCAAACAACATAATCATTTATAATATGGTTTTCTATATTTAAATTTATATCAACAACTTTTCCCAAACTTTCTCCTGATTGAGTTTCAACTGAAAGACCTATTATATTTTTTATACTTGCAAGCATAAAATTTATTTTTTAATTAGTTCTCTACCTCTCCCTCAATAACATCTTGATTTTCTAATTTTTTATTTTCATTATCCACAGACTTTTCTTTTTCATCATCTTTTCTACCCAAAAATAATTGTTGAGCCCAAGTTAAAGCAGTGCTTAAAAACCAATACAAAGTTAAACCAGCTGGCAAACTTACACCAATTACAACTGTCAAAACTGGCATCATATATTTCATTTGTTTATTCATCATTGCTGTCATATTTTCATCCTTAGCACCAGCACCAGCATTAGCAGGAGCTTTTCTGTCTAGCATATTTTTAGCTTGTAAATATTGAGCTCCACCAGCAAGCAAAGCCAATACAACATTTGGTTTTGAAAGTTCTAAAAATCCAAAAGCAATTGGTTTAATAATCTCTGGATTAGCAACAAAAGAATAAAGATTTTCTGCCAATTCATCTGATGCCAAAACTTTTCTAAGTACCATATACAAAGCAATCAAAATTGGAAGTTGAATCAAGATTGGCAAACAAGAAGAAAAAGGATTTACTTTATTTTCTTTATACATTTTCATCATTGCTGCGGCTTGACCTTGCTGATCATTCTTATATTTTTTCTTAATCTCTTCCATTTTTGGTTGAACGCTCTGCATTGATTTTTGAGCTTTGATTGAAGAAGATGTTAAAGGATATACAAGTAATCTTACTAAAATTGTTATTATCAAAATAACAATACCAGTATCGTTCCCAGGAACAATATTGTAAAGCCCAACAAAAATATTAAAGATTGGTTGAAATAAAACTGTATGAAATAATGTTGATAGCATATATTAAAAATTTCTAATGTCTAATAAATTAAATACCTTTTATTTTTCTTCTTCTAAAGATTCTTCTTTTTTCTCTTTCTTTTTTGTTTTAGTTTTCTTTTCTTTTTTCTCTTTAGGATCTTCTTCGCTTTCTGATTCTTCCTCTTTTTCTTCTTTTTTAGATTTCTTTTTTGTTTTAGTTTTCTTTTTCTTATCTTCTGTTTTTTCTTCCTTTTCTTTTTTTTCAACATCCTCCTCACCATCTTCTTTTTCTTCAGATTCTTCCTCTTTTTCATCTTCTTTTTCTTTTGACTCACTATCTTCTTTAACATCAATTTTCCATCCTGTTAATTCAGATGCAAGACGAACATTTTGACCACCACGACCAATAGCAAGTGAAAATTGATCTGTGACAACCAAAACTTCAGCAACTTTTTCTTCTTCATTCAAATCAACTTTTAAAATCTTAGCTGGAGATAATGCATTAGCAATATATTCTTCTGGATTTTCACTATATTCAATAATATCAATTTTTTCTCCACCAAGTTCATCAATAATAGTATTAATTCTACTACCTCTTTGACCAATACAACTTCCAATCGGATCAATTGCTTCATCTTCTGTATAAACAGATACTTTAGATCTAAAACCTGCATCACGAGCAATCTTTTTAATAGCAATAGTTTGATCTTCAATCTCTGGAACATTTTCAGCAAAAGTTTCTTCAACCATTCCAACATGAGAACGAGATAAAATAATTTCTGGTCCACGATTACCCATTTCAACTGAAACAACGAAAAATTTCATTCTTGATCCAGGTCGATAAGTATCTCTTTGCACTTGATCTTCGCCTCTTAAAATACCAGTCACTTTTCCAATATCTACCAAAACTTTTCTACCTTCCACTCTTTGAATAGAACCCATTACAATTTGACCAACTTGATCTTTAAAATCTTCAAACACAATATTGCGTTCAGCTTCACGAACTTTTTGTATAACAACTTGTTTAGCAGTTTGAGCAGCCATTCTACCAAACTCTCCAGGAACTTCCAAAACAATTTCTAGCACATCTCCAACTTTTGCTTTTTTATCCACTTCTTTTGCTTCAGTCATCATTAAATCTGTTTTTGGATTAAAACGAGGAATGCTTTCTACCTCTTCTTCTGTTAATTCTCTACCTTCTTCCATAGCTTTTTCACGAAGACTAGACAATTCTTCACGAGCATCTTCCAAAGCTTCTTCGCTAATATCTTCTACTACAGTTTTAATATCCCATGCTTTAATATCAGCAGTTTCAGGATCAAATACTACTTTAATATTTTGTTGACGATTACCAAAATCTTTACGATAGGCTGCACCAAGTGCAGATTCTATTGTTTCTAAAACATTTTCGTAAGACAAACCTTTTTCATCACACAAGGCTTGAATTGCTTTTATAATTTCTGATGCCATATAAATTAATTTATTTATTTAATATTAGTATAATTGATTATACCAGATTTTTGAGTAAAATTTAAGAGCACTCTTGTTTGAGTACTCTTAAAAGAAGTATATAGTATTTTTAAAGCTTTGTCAAGTCTATGACCAACTTAACCAACCATAATAAAATTAAATGCCCAGGATAAAATATGTAAAAAAAATACTTATACTTAAACAAAGCTCTCAAATTACCTTTAACAAATTGCGATAAATATACAACTGGTACAAATAATATACTTGCCAATACTTTATATAATGAATAAAGTGTAATTGCTTCTAAATTAATTAAAATTAAAAATATACCAACCAAAAAACCATAGGCTGTTTGATAATTTTTTAAAAAAAGACCAACAGAATAAATTAACAAGACTCCTGACAAACCATAATCAACATTCAGTATTCCAGAACCTTGTGATAAAACTAACCATATTAAAGGTAAAATTAAATATGGTAAATACCATAATTTTTTTCTATCAAAAAATAAGAGACAAACCATCCCAATTCCTAATGTAAAAAAAATATTTAAATCAGTTGCTCCAACTGCTAAAAAATAAAAAGGTTGAGAAATTAAAGCAAAGATTAAAAGTCTTTCTAAGTACTTTGTTTTATTAGATGTATTATAGTAAAAATTATATGCCAAAATAAAAGCAAACAAGGGAAAAGCTAAACGACCAATATAAGTTAGATAAAAATATTCACGTGCAAAAATAATATGATTTATATGGTCAATTATCATTGTTATAATCGCAAACATTTTTAAAAAATCAATGTTCGGATTTAACGGTTTAGATTTTAAACTTAAAAAATTCATAAATATTAATTTTCTATAATAATATCACTTAACAAATCTGTACGCAAAATTTCTGACCCAATTCTTTCAAGTTTTTTTATCACCCTGCGACTAGGGTGACCAAAATTATTTCTCCCTACTGAAATTATTGATTCCTGTGGACTGACTGCTTGTAAAAAATCTTCTGAACTTGATCCGCCAGAACCATGATGACCAACTTTAAGTATAACAGAATTTAATAAACTACAAATATAGTCATTGTCATTCTGACGAAAGTCAGAATCTTTCCTACCACGAACTTCTTTAGAAAGATCCCGAATTAAGTTCGGAATGACAGACGAATTGTTACAATATTTTTCCAATAACTTTTCTTCACCTTTCTCTCCTAAATCTCCAACAAACAAAGCTGTTGTACTTGAATTACTAAGTTTAAAAACTACCGAAGCATCATTTTTATCTGTAAAATTAAATTCTTCAAGTGGAGATAAAAATTCTATTATAGAACTTCCAATATTAATTTTTTTATACTTACTTACAATACTAACTTGAGCATTTTCCAATTCTTCAATTATTTTATATTCTCTATAATAATTATTTATACTTGGAATTCCATTGGTAATTATATTTTTCACATCATATCTTTTCAAAACATCTATACATCCGCCATAATGATCTAAGTCAAAATGGGTAATAACAAGATAATCAATCTGTCTATCAAAAAAAGGAATATATTTTCCCAACTTATACAAAACTGTTTTATCCTTTCCACAATCTACCAACATTCTGGTACCATCTACAAAGTTTATCAAAGCTGAATCTCCCTGCCCCACATCAAAAAATACTATTTTAAACTTACCTTCTTGACTTTGTTTTAAATAAAAAAATAATCCAAAAACTAAAACAAATAAAATCAACAAAATTAGAAAAACTTTTTTCACAATTATTTAGTACATTTTAAAATCTGATTTATCCAAACTTCACTGGTCGATATAACTTTTTCTTCTACTTCAAATGCCAATTCTTCTAACTTTTCTTTTAAATTTTCTGGCTGATGATAATATGATACAATTTTAATATTATTATCTTCTGTTTCAACTTCTGGCGGTTCTTTTTGATTAATATTTGTAACTAAAAATACTCCATTCGGTTTAAGTACTCTGTAAACCTCTTTAAAAAAGATAGAAGGATTTTTTAAATGTACAATTAAAAAAGCTCCAACTACAATATCAAAATTTCCATCAACAAAATCCAAATTTTCTGCATCCCCAAACACAACTTCTATTTTTCTATTTTTTCTTTTCAAAATTTCAAGCATTTTTTCTGATAAATCTAAAGCAGTTACAATTGCACCAGCTTCACTTAATTTTACAGCCAACCTTCCTGTCCCCGCCCCAACATCTAAAACTTTCTTACCCTTTACATCTCCTAATATTTTTAATACTTGCCCATCCTCAAAACTATTTAGATATTTTTCTTTTTTATCATAATGTTGAGCAGCTAAATCATAGCCCTCTTTTGAATCTAAAATTTTTACCTTCTTTTTACTCATACCTTATTTAAATAATCAGATGTCATCCCCCAATCGAGTTGAGGGCAGGCTCTGAATCTGCTGAAGGATCCCTCTATTAAATTTAAGAGATTCTTCACATTCGTTCAGAATGACAATACCGTTTTTACTTATATTATTTTTTTCTTATATACCAAATTATCAATAAAATATACGAAACAAAAACCATATAAAATGGCATGGTAAATTCTATAGAACTCCACGTTTTATCACCAAACCAATTCACTAGTATTATAACATATTTTAAACCTATATTAACTACCCAAGCTAAAACTAAACCGAGTGGCATAAATATCCAACTTAAAATTAAAGATAAAAATCCAAAAAGCATTAGCCACGGAATAATCCATAAAACTAATATATTTGTTATAAGAGCTACTGTGGAAAATCTTTCGAAAAAATATAAAATTAAAGGTAGAGTGATGATTATCGCTGATAATGTTGCTGATAATAGTTTGATTACCAATTCTAAAAATATATACGCACGTGTATACGTACGTATATATGTTATTAATTTTTCTTCAATTATCGGAGATAAGTAAACCAAACCTAAAACAGCTACAAAAGAAAGTTGAAAACCAACATCATAAAGCAAACTAAGTGGATTAAATATTAACATTACTACCAATGTTAATACTATTACATTAAAAACTTTAGATGGACGGCCAAGATAATTTGCCAATAATACAAGCGAACCCATTACTCCTGCTCGCACAACACTTGCCGAAGACCCGACAAAAACTACAAACAAAAATATTCCAAAAACCGTTACCCAAAAAGCTTGCTTGCGATATAAGCCTAGATAAATCAAACTCATCATTAAAAAAATTGAAATAATGGAAATATTAAAACCGGAAATTGCCACTATATGGGTTAATCCAGTTTTATTAAAATTTTCTTGTAAAGTTTTTGGGAAACCGCCGCGATATCCATATAAAAGCCCAGCCATAAAACTTGATTCTGGTTCTGACCAAAGATAATTTATTTGATTAGCAATTTTTGATTTAAAAATAAATATTTTTTTATAAAAACTACTCAAACTGTCATCCAGAGCTACTCCACTGTCATCCTGAGTCGGAGCGAAGGATCCCTCTATTTTTTTAAAGAGATTCTTCGATTCCTCAGAATGACAATCAGTTATTTCTGGATAATAACAAACACTATAAACTTTTTCGAGTGCTAAAAATTTATCATACTTAAATTTTGAATCTTCTTTATTCTCAGGAGATTGTAATTTACATTTTATTTTTAAAATATCTCCATACTCAAATTCAGGATAAAGTTGAGTGGTTATTTTAACTCGACCATTAATTTTTTTATCACAAACCGTCCCATCGTCATCCTGAGCTTGTCGAAGGAGATCTTTTTTTAATTTAAGAGATTCTTCACATTCGTTCAGAATGACAACCGATTCAACTATATAATAACTCTTACTAATCCTCACATCTGGTTCTTTTATAATTTTACCTACAAATTCTTTTTTTTCTCCATTGTAAAATGCAATATGTTCTTGATTTATATCTGGTAAAAATAATAAAACTCTAACCATTCCAAATATAAAAAATAATAAACAAAATAAAATAAATATGACACTTCGTTTTATTGTCATCCCGACTGAAGCGTCAGCGGAATGGAGGGATCCCTCGACTCCACTATCGTTTCGCTCGGGATGACAGGTGCTTTTTCTCCAAAAAACCACCAACAAAAATAATAAACACCAAATCAAAATAAACAGATAAAATAAAATACTTTTTTGCAACCCCAAACCACTAGCTAATGCAACACCTATTATAAAACTAAAACAAAACGTCAGAAACGTTTTGCTTTTTGAATTTAATATTTTTTGTATCCCCTCCAACATAAATTTATTATAATCCTACACTTGTCATCTCGACCGAAATATAACACAGTGAAATGAAGTGGAGAGATCTCTTGAAAGAGTAACGCTTAATTTTAAGGGATTCCTCGACTCCACTTCGTTACGCTCGGAATGACAACGCGATGTATAACAATTATTTTTATATCACAATCGAAACCAATTTACCTTTTACATAAATAACTTTCTTTGGTTCACTACCTTCTAACCATTTTTTAATTTTTTCTGATTCAAGAGCTTTTGATTTAGCATCATCTTCTGAAATTTCTACATCAACTTCTAAAGTATCACGAAGTTTACCATTTACTTGCACTGCGAGCGTTATTACAACATCCTTTATTTTTGACTCATCATACGTAGGCCACTCTGCTTTTGAAATTGATTCTTTGTTCCCAAGTTTACTCCAAAGTTCCTCAGCCATGTGAGGAGCGAATGGAGATAAAAGTAAACTCAAATTTTTCATTTCATCAATATCCACTCTTTCATGCTTAGTTAATTCATTAACCCAAATCATAAGTTGAGAAATTGCAGTATTAAATTTCATTTCTTCGATATCTTCACCAACTTTATTAATTGTTTTGTGCATCAAACCAACATTTTTGTCATTCTGAGGAACCGAAGAATCTCTTTTACTTTCTTTAAGGGATCCCTCGACAAGCTCGGGATGACAGCGTGTTTGTAAATTCCATGCTTTATCCAAAAATCTTCTCACACCCTTCACTCCGTCTGTACTCCAAGCAACAGCCTGATCAAATGGACCCATAAACATAATATAAGTTCTGGTAGCATCGGCTCCAAACTTCTCTATCATTTCATCAGGATTAATAACATTACCCTTTGATTTGCTCATTTTTTCTCCATCAGACGCTAAAATCATTCCATGAGATGTTCTCTTTTTGTAAGGTTCACTAACTGGCACAAGTCCAATATCATGGAAAAAGATATTCCAAAAACGAGAATACAAAAGATGTAAAACCGTATGCTCCATTCCCCCATTATACCAATCAACTGGCATCCACTCTTTTAATTTTTCTTCTGAGCAAAATTCTTTATCATTATTTGGATCTAGGTATCTTAAAAAATACCAACTTGATCCTGCCCAATTTGGCATAGTATCTGTTTCGCGAATAGCCGGACCGCCACATTTTGGACATTTAGTATTTACCCAATCATCCATTACAGAAAGTGGTGATTCACCTGTATCAGTCGGCTCATACTTTTCTACTTTTGGAAGTTTGAGCGGTAAGTCTTTTTCATCAAGCGGCACCCATTCACAGCTCTCACAATACACCAGCGGAATTGGCTCACCCCAATATCTTTGACGAGAAAATACCCAATCACGAAGTTTAAAATTTATTTCTTTTTTTCCAATTTGTTTTTTCTCTAACCACTCAATCATTTTTGATTTAGCTTCTTTTGTTTTTAGACCGTCTAAAAAATCTGAATTAATATTTTTACCCTCACCTGCAAAACATTCTTCGTTCTTGTCATCCTGAGCAGTAGCGAAGGATCCCTCTCTATTCTTTAAGGGATTCTTCAATTCTTCAGAATGACAAAATGAACTATTATTTTTAACAACTTCTTTTATTTCCAAATCATATTTTTTTGCAAATTCATTATCTCGAAGATCATGAGCGGGAACTGCCATAATCGCACCTGTTCCATAAGAAATCAAAACATAATCCGCAACATAAATTGGAATTTCTTTTTTTGTAGCAGGATTAATTGCTTTTAACCCAATAAGTTCAACACCTGATTTATCTTTTTGTAATTCTGTTCTTTCTAAATCTGATTTTAAACTTGATTGTTTAATATATTCTTTAACTTCAACAATATTCTCTATTTTAGATTCTAAATTTTTAATTAATTTATGCTCAGGAGCCACAACCATATAAGTTGCACCAAACAAAGTGTCAGGGCGAGTTGTAAAAACTTCTAACTCCGCCGTTTTGTCATTCTGAAGAATCGAAGAATCCCTTTCGTTTTTCTTGAGAGATCCTTCACGTTCGTTCAGAATGACAATGGTGTTAGTCGGAATGACAGCGAAACGAACCGAAGCACCCTCACTTTTCCCAATCCAATTTTCTTGTTGTGCTTTAGCTTGAGGAATATAATCAACATCTTTTAAACCTTCTAAAAGTTTATCAGCATATTTTGTAATTGCCAACATCCATTGACTCTTATTCCTTTTTTCCACTTCTCCACCACAACGCTCACATTTTCCATCAACAACTTCTTCGTTTGCTAAACCAATTTTACAATCTACACACCAATTAATTGGCATTTCTTTTTTATAAGCAAGCCCATGCTCAAAAAACTTTAAAAATAACCATTGTGTCCATTTATAATATTTTGGATCAGTTGTATCCACTGCCCTATCCCAATCAAAACTAAACCCAAGAGATTTAATCTGACGAGTAAAATTAGCAATATTCTCTTTAGTCACTTCAGCTGGCGGGCGACCAGTTTTAATAGCATAATTTTCAGTCGGCAAACCAAAAGCATCAAATCCAATTGGAAATAATACATTTTTACCTTCCATTCTTTTTTTACGAGAAATTACATCCATTGCTGTATATGGACGAGGATGCCCAACATGAAGACCAGCACCTGACGGATATGGAAATTCAACAAGAGAATAAAAATTTTCACCCCTGTCATTCTGATGAAAATCAGGATCTTTTTTACCACTGTTAGTTTTCTTGAAAGATTCTGAATCAAGTTCAGAATAACAAGTTGAATGATTCTCGGCTTTGAATGTTTTCTTTTTATCCCAGTACTTTTGCCATTTCTTTTCACCATCTTTATCTAAAAATTCTTGATATGTTTTTTGCATAATTATTTTTTATCTTTAACCTTAATATATTAGCTAAAATCACAAAAAAAATCAACTTACAGTTACTTTTGACAAGCTGGACAGAAATGAGTCCCTCGTCCTGCAACTTTTGTTTTCTTTATTTTACTACTACATTTCTGGCATTTTTGACCTTGCCGAGCATAAACTTTTAAAAATTTTACAAAATTTCCTTTATTCCCATCAGAATCACGATAATTATTAAAAGTAGTTCCTCTTTTTTCTACTGCTTTTTTAATAATTTTCTTAATACATTTAAAAATCTTTTCTTTTTCTTTCTTACTCAAACTATTTACTTTTCTAGTTGGTAAAATTCCTGCACAAAAACAAACCTCATCAGCATAAATATTCCCAATTCCCGTAATATTTTTTTGATTTAATAAAAAAGCTTTAATAGTTGTTTTTTTATTTTTCATTATCCCTATGGTTTTCCCTATGGAAAACCCCAGGGATAAAGGTTCTACTCCAAATCCCTCTTTAACTTTATCTAATTCCTTTTCGTTTACAATTTTTAAATATCCAAAAATACGCAAGTCATTAAAATACAATTTTGAATTATCAGAAAATTCAAAAACTACTCGAGCATATTTATCAACTTGTTTAAAATTTTTATCTTCATGCCCACCTACTATAATTTCATCAGATCCCCGCTTTTGCGAGGATGACAAGTTAGTATAAATAAGTTGTCCAGTCATTTTCAAATGTATTAACAAAAACTTTCCTGTATTAATTTTAAAAATCAATAACTTCCCCCTTCTTTCTATTCCAACAAACTTACTTTCTTCTAATTCTTTTTTAAATTTACCTACAGAAGAAAATCCTTTCAAACTTCTTTTATCCAACACTAAAACCTCCTTGATTTTTTTATCAAGGATTTTCCTTTCTAAATCTTTTCTAATTGTTTCTACTTCTGGAAGTTCTGGCATTTTAAAAAAGTTCTAAAAGTTTTTTATGAAGTTTGGGATTAGCTATCAACACATCTCTTTTTTCTTTTGTCCAATTAATACCATAGCTATCTGTAAATTTTGCTCCTGCTTCGGTAGCAATTACATAACCTGCTAAATAATCATGGTACAAACCTGCATTTAAAATAACAGTATCCATTCTTCCACATGCCAAATGACAAATAGACAAACAACTTCCATAATTATGCAACCAATGTCCGTTATCACCATTTATATTTTTATAAAAATTATTGTATCTTTGGTAAATCTCTTCTGTTATCCCATATTCGGTATTATTTATCTGACCATTACTATAAACTGCAAAAGAATAATCAATTTCTTCGTGTTTACCTACTTCAATCTTTTCTCCATTCAAACTTGCACCCTTTCCTACTTCTGCAAAAAATAATTCATCATTAATGGCATCATATATTGCTCCCATAAATGGTTCACCATTTTTTTCTATCCCTATCATTGTACACCAAAAAGCAATATTTTTAGCAAAATTACGAGTACCATCAATTGGATCCATTACCCAAATATATTCAGCTTCTGGATTAATTACTTCTTTTTCTTCTTCTGAAATAATCCCGTGATCTGGAAATTTTTCTCTAATTTTTTTAATTAAAAAATCATTAACAGCAATATCTGCTTCTGTTACTAGGTCACTTGGATCTGACTTGAACTTATGACTTACTCCTTCCAAATAATATTTCTTCGCCAATAATCCTGCTTCTTTTATTATTTCTTTTAAAAATTCTTGCATATAATTAATAAATTTAATACTTCCACAATACAATTATTTTAAACCACGCGCTTCCATCGCTTGAGCCACTCTTCTAACTGCCACCACAAACGCTGCCGTTCTCATATCAATTCCATGTTTTTCTTTTGTTGCCCAAATTCTATAAAATGAATCAACAATAATTGGTTTTAATTTTTTCAAAACTTCTTCTTCAGTCCAATAATAATTCATAGCATTTTGTACTTGTTCAAAATATGAAACTGTCACCCCACCTGCATTTGCCAAAATATCTGGCACAACTATTATTCCATTTTTAAATAATACCTCATCAGCATCAGGAGTGGTTGGACCGTTAGCAAGTTCCACAATTAACTTTGCTTTAACCTGCCCTGCATTTTCTTTTGTAATTTGATTTTCAAGAGCTGCTGGAACCAAAACATCTACATCTAATTCTAATAATTCTTCATTAGTAATTTTTCGACACGGACCACTAGTTGATACTCCTTCAATATCACAAATTGCTCCTGTACAATAACACCCAAGCATTCCTCCATCTTGTTTTAATTTTTCTACTTTTTGTGGGTCAATTCCTTCTTCATTATATACTCCACCTTTTGAATCTGATACAGCTACAATTTTATATCCTTTACCGTGTAAAATTTTTGCCATATAGCTTCCAGCATTTCCAAAACCTTGAATAGCCACGGTTGTCTCTTCGGGTAATTTCCCCATTTTTTTAATTGCTTCTTCTAAAACATAAACTCCACCTTGAGCAGTTGAATATGCTCTACCTTCTGAACCACCTAAAAACAATGGTTTACCTGTAATAACTCCCGGAGCATGATGACCAACTAATTTTTCATATTCATCCATCATCCAAGACATGATTTGTGGAGTGGTATAAACATCGGGAGCAGGAATATCTTTTGTTGGACCAATATATTTCCAAAGTTTTTGTATATACCCACGAGACAATCTTTCCAATTCTCCTTCTGATAATTCTTTTGGATTTACAATTATTCCCCCTTTACCACCACCCAAAGGAATCCCAACTGCGGCAGTTTTCATTGTCATCCAAAAAGACAAGGCTTTTACTTCATCTTCTGACACATCGGGGTGATAACGAATACCACCTTTGTATGGTCCACGAGCATTATTATATTGAGAACGATAACCTTTAAAAGTTTTCATTTCTCCGTTATCCATTTTTACTTCAATATCAATTTCGTGAACTTGATTTGGAATTTTTAATCTCTCCAAAATCTTCTCATCTAAATCCAAAATCTTGGCAGACTTATCTAATTGCTCTAAGGCATTCTCAAATGCTGATTGTGACATATATTTTATTTTAAGGGATTCTTCGATTCCTCAGAATGACAAACGAACAAAGAATAACAATTAATTATTAGCATATTGTATATTATCATAATTCTTTTAAACATAGCAAGAGTCTATTACAATTAAAAAGAACGCCATTTTAGACGCTCTTTTATTATTTTTATTTTCCTTATCCTCTAAAATTCACTTGAGGTTCTGGAGGATTTTTCTTCATCTTATGTCTTATATAAATTCTTTTAACAATCCATATAACTAAACCAATCACAACCCAAACTGGAATAAATACTACTAAAAATATTGCGAAATTAGCTATTAATTTCCCCACTTCAACCAAAGCTCTAGCAGATGTTTTTAAAACAACGATTGGTTTCCATTTATTAGATTTTTCAATGGTTGGTAAAACACTTGGGTCAGTTGATAGATCTATTGTTAAAGTTGACATACTTGCACTCTTGCTTAAATATTTCATTCTCCCTTCAACTCTTTCTATACTTCGTCTAACATTTCCAAGCTCACGCTGAACATTTAATATATCTTCTATTCTAGTTGCCTTTTTCATTATATTTAAAAATTGTTCTTCAGTAGCTCGGTAATTTCTAATCTGAGCATCCATATCAACATATTCTTCTGTCACATCTTGCCCATCAACTCTTTCACTTTTAATTTCCCCTAATTGTTTTAATGTATCAACACTTGCAGAAAACTTTTCCACAGGAATACGAACTGTTATCTTACCATATGGAATTGAATTTCTCTTATACATATTACTAGATACAACAAAACCATCAATATTCCCAGTATATTCTGCTATTTTTTCAATTGAATCAGCTACATCTTCTACAACCATTTCAAGAGAACCTGTTTTAATTATCATTCTGTCTTGAATTACACCATCAACATCGCCACTATCTTCTTTTGCTGATTCATGTCGTATTTGGTTTGAAACATTCATTGTTTTTGATAAAAACCCACTAGAACCAGCACTTAAACCAGTAGATTTAACACTGTCCATTTGAATTACTCCTGGCATTTGTGTTAATGAACCAGCGCTCATCATCATTTGATCTTTTATATATGAATATGCAACTAATAATACAAATACAACAAAGACCACCCCGATTATACCGAGTAATATTTTTATTCCTTTTTTCATATGAAAAAGTTAAGATTTAAAAATGTTACGTAGCATGCTACGTAACATAAATTTTTTAAGAAGTATGTTTGTCAATTATTTCTTGAAGTTTTTCTTTTGGAACACCACCTACTAGTTCATCTACTACTTCACCACCTTTAAACACTTTAAAAGCTGGAATACTCATTACATTATATTTACCTGCAATAGAATTATTTTCATCTACGTTTACTTTACCAATTTTAATACCTTTAGCTTCATTATCAGTTGCAAGTTCATCAATGATAGGACCCATCATTTGACAAGGACCACACCAAGGTGCCCAAAAATCTACTAAAACTGGTGTTTCTGATTTTAAAACTTCCTCCTCAAAATTTGCGTCTGTGAAATTATTTTCCATACGGATTATATTATTTTATCTTGCACCACACTGTCATTCCTGCGAAGGCAGGAATCTTGCGGATTCAGATTCCTGCCTTCGCAGGAATGACAAATTAATTAACTTCTATATTTTACTTTAATTTATAATTTTTGGCAAATAAAAATAAAAAAAGACCCTTCTACTCTTTTGCTTAATGCAAAATTTCAAAGGGTCAAAGAGACAAAGGATCAAAGGGTCAAAAATCTAAGGGACTAAATATCTAAGTCTCTGGAATTACCAGAGACCACCTGAAGGCCAGCAAGCCACTCATTGGGATCCTCAACCGAGTCGGCAACGAAAAGCCAACCATCATCGTTATGGCGCACATGCACAGCGCGTAGCTCTCCATTCACATCTCTCAGATAAAAAAGGTACCACTGATTTTTTGCCAGATGTGGCATCAAATCAATTAAAGACGCAAGCGAAGTTTCAACCACACCCTCGCCACCAAGGTCAGTGATAATATCATTATCAACACTTGCCTTAGTGAGCTTGTGGATGTTAATTTCCACTTCTTCGCCGTTGTAGGTTTCAACCACACCTAGAAACCATTCCCTAAAATTACTTTCCATATCAAATTTATCTTCCGTGAAATAATCACGGGCGATGAATTCGCCTTTGGGAAGTTGAACGGTAATTTTTCTAGGGAATTCTGGGATCTTGTTTTTTTCCTCAATACTCTCCTCTAGGCCCGCCATCATTTTTTCCGCCAATTTATTACCTGGCGACTGAATAATCTGTTGGGCAAGTCCTGATGTCAAACCTACCTTTTCAAGTTTAATAATAAATTCACTCGCTTGATGTACCTCAATTTTTTTTTCTTGGCTCACAATATCAGACATTGCACACCTCCTCTTTAAATTTTATCCGAATCGTTCGGACAAACGACTAACTTCTAATGAAGCGAGTATTATAAAAATCTTTAAGTCCTGATAGATTCCTGCCTTCGCAGGAATGACAAGTTAACATTTCCAAAATACTCACTTCATATTTACCTTAAATTTTATATTTTAAAGAACTTGTTTAATAAGTAAATATAGCAAAGTTTTGTGATATTGTCAATAGAAAAATAAACAAAATAGCACCCTCTATAGGAGGTGCTATGGAGGGTGCTATTTTATTTGGTTATTAATTTTATTTTAAGATATATATTTAAGAGATCTCTCCACTTCACTTCACTACGTTACATTTCGGTCGAGATGACAGACGAGAGATTCTGAAACAAGTTCAGAATGACAATGAGAGGGATCCTTCGACAAGCTCAGAGCCTGCACTCAGCTTGACTGGGTGATGACAACACCTCCCTAACCCTCCTCAAGGAGGGAATTTAAAATTAAATTTTGTCTATTTCTACAAATTTAACTTCATCACTATTCCTCATCTTAACTTCAACTGAATTTTTCTCTAAAGTTTTTTTTGAAACAACTATTCTTTTTGGAATTCCAATTAAATCACAGTCAGCAAATTTTGCTCCAGCTTGCATATCTCTATCATCCCATAAAACTTCTACACCTTTTTCTATTAACTTATCGTAAATCTTTTCTGCCTCAACCTTACCTTCATCCCCTAGTGAAATTAAGTGAATTTGAAATGGTGCAATTTCCTCAGGCCAAATCATTCCTTTTTCATCATGATGCACTTCTACAACTGTTCCCAAAACTCTAGAAGGTCCAATTCCATAACAGCCCATGAACACTTGTTGTTTTTGTCCTTTTTCATCTATATATTTATAATCAAAAGCATCGGTAAACTTTGTTTTTAGTTTAAAAATATTTCCAACTTCAATTGCTTTCTCTTCTTTTAATTTTTCTCCACCACATTCTGGACAAACTTTTTGTTCCGAAATAATTTCTTTATTAACTCCAACTCCACATTTTTCACAAACATAAATTATATCTTCTCCAAATTCTGTTACTGTTTGGAATTCATGAGAATATTTTGAGAACATACCACCAGATGCAAATACTATATGAGTTAGATCACCCAAACCACATCTTTTATATATATTAAAATATGTTTCTTTAGATTTTTCATAAAATTCATCCAAACCTTCTTGTGATTTATGAAAAGAGTATAAGTCTTTCATTGAAAATTCTCTTCCTCTCAAAAGTCCTGACTTCGCACGAGGTTCATTTCTAAATTTATCTTGAATTTGATAAACATACACTGGTAAATCTTTATAAGAACTTGCAAACTTTTTAACAAGTGGAGTGACAATCTCTTCATGAGTTGCTCCAAGTGCATATTCTTTTCCACCTGTTCCATCTAATTTAAATAAAATATCAATACTATTCCAACGTTCAGTTTTTTCATAGTTTTCTTTTGGATGTAACGCTGGCATTAAAATTTCTTGACCACCTAATTTATTCATTTCGTCACGTACAATATTTTTAATTTTATCAAGCACTCTTAAACCCAAAGGTAAATAAGAATATACTCCTGCCATTTCTTTATCCACAAAACCAGCCTTAATTAAAAGCTGTGCATTTAGACTAACTTCTCCAGATGGATTTTCTTTGGAAGTTTTTGTAAATAGTTGTGATTGACGCATATATTTATTAATCTTTATCGATTACAAGTTCCTTTTTCTTCTCTTCTTCCTTATATACTTCTATTATATCACCTTTTTCTAATTTTGTTTTACCTTTAAATTCAAAACCACATTCAGAACCTTCTGGTACTTGTTTTTCAACTTGCTGACCAATTTGTAATTTTTCTATCTTACCAATACCAACTATTTCTCCCTCTCTGGTTATCCTTACTTTTTCTCCAGTAAACAATTTTCCAGATTTTACCAAACCACCAGCGATTGTTTTATTTTTCTCTGCTCTAAACACTGCTTTAATTTCTAAAGTTCCAAGTTCTGTAGTAATTTTCTCAGCAGATAATAATTTTTCAAGTCGTTCTTTTACATCATCAATTAAGTCGTAAATGATTTTATATTTTACAAAATCAACATCTTGTTCATCCATCATGTCTTCTGCAACCGGAGTAGCTACAACATTAAATGCATACATAACCGCTCCTGCGGCTGAAGCCCTTGCCACATCATCGGCATTAATATTTCCTAAACCTTTACTAATAATTGAGACTTGCACTTCTTCATTTTTTAATTTTGAAAGTGAAGCTACGATTGCTTCCAAAGATCCAAGCACATCTGTTTTCACTACAATATTCAAAGCTTTTACTTTTTCATCATCATCTTCTTCCTCTGTTTCTTTTACCAAAGTATATTTTTCTGCTCCCGCTTGTTCTACTCTTTTATTTTTTATATCAATTTTTGAAGCACCTTTAGAACTACCAACATCCAAAACATCTCCAACAGCTGGAGCAACTTTAAAACCTAAAATTCTAATTGGAGTTGATGGACCAGCAGTCTTTAAATTATCACCTTTATAATCTTTCATTGCTCTAACTTTTCCATAAATTTCTCCATTAACTACAAGTGGATCATTTGCTTTCAAAGTACCAGTTTGAATCAAAACAGTTGCAACTGGACCTTCTCCTTTATCAACATGAGCTTCAATCACAGTTCCAGCAGCTGGTCTTTCAGGGTCAGCTTTAATATTTTCTTCATTCAAATCTGCAACGATAAGAATCGTATCTAATAATTTATCAATATTTAAATTTTCTTTTGCAGAAATATCTACCATTGGCACATCTCCACCCCATTCATCTGTCACCATTCCGTGTTGAGATAATTCTGTTCTAGTTTTTTGTGGATCAGCTGATTCTTTATCAATTTTATTAACAGCAACCACAACAGGAAGTTTCGCCGCTTTAATAATTTCTATTGCTTCTAAAGTTTGAGGTTTCACACCATCATCAGCAGCTACAACCAAAATTGCAATGTCAGCAACTTTTGCACCACGACTTCTCATCACTGTAAAAGCTTCATGTCCTGGAGTATCAATAAAAGTTAAATCCCTTTTTTCTTTTGTTTTAGGATTTTTCCAATTCACTTGATACGCACCAATATGTTGAGTAATTCCACCCGCTTCAGTATCAATCACATTTGCTTGTCTTATAGAATCAAGAAGTCTTGTTTTACCATGATCAACATGACCCATCACAACTACAACAGGGGCGCGAGATATTTTATTACCATCTGCCAATGCTTTTTCTAATCCTTCTAAGTGTTCTTCTCCTGAAGTATCTTCTTGTTCCACCTCTTCTTCTTTAACAACTTTAAAACCTAATTCTTCTGAGATAATTGAAGCAGTATCAAAATCAATATTTTCATTTTGAGAAGCAAGAATTCCATTTTTCATTAACTCTATTATTAATTTATTCACAGGGATATTCATTCTTTCAGATAATTTTCTAATAGTAATTTTTGAAGCAATCACAAGTTCTATCCCACTTTCTTTACGGGCTTGTTTTTCTAATTCTTTTTGTTTTTCAATTTCTTCTTGTTCACGACGCTCTAAAATCCTAGTAATCTTTTTCCATTCTTTAGAAATCTTACTAGCTACTCTATCATCAATTTTTACAGCTTTTGCACCAATATCAAAACCAAACTCAGGTAAAATTTCGAGCATTTTTTTAGGGTTGACTCTTAAGCGTCTGGCAAGTTCTGATACATTCATGTGATTATATTTTTATTAGATTATATTTAAAATTATTATACTGTAAATTAGGTAAAAAGTCAATTATTAGCCTTAAAAAATGAATTTGGACTTGTTGTTTGGACTTGTTGAGTTGACTTTTAGGAGATTTTATGATATCTTTAGTTATATTTCAATAATGGTGTTGGAATATTACAAAGAGGATAAGAGAATGAACGCGGGACAAAATAACTGTGCGTTAGACTTCACTCGGATAGGCACGAGTGAAGAAATAGTGGAACTGACTATAAAAAACACAGTCAGATACATTAAAAAAAGTTCTTGGGAAAAGTTTATTGGGAAAGCACCATTTCCCCAAAAACGTTTTCCACTTCAATACGGAGGAATTATTATTTCTTCTGTTCACTTAAGTGATTTTGAGCCAACCACACAAAACAGGCTCAAAAACCAGTTACATCTCAGTGGAATTTGTTAGTACTTTTTAATACTTTAACGGCAGAAATGCCAAAAGGAGGGCCAATGAGCCTAATCATCGTTGGAAAAACAAAGAACGGAAAAATGAAAAGGATTACAACACCAGAATCTGACAAGGTGTTATCAATTCTTTCAGAAAAAGCCTCTGACATGAGGCGTGGAATAATAACAGGAAAAGGTAAAGATACCATCTGGCATTTACACACTTTTCTTTTAAACAAACTCAGCGATAATGTTGATAAAATTATTACTGAGATTGGTAATGTATTAGGAGAAGATTTCCATAATCTTGTCCGCACTACCATAAACGGTGGTAATTGCTAAATATAACCACCAGATCATTCGATCACCCACGGCCTTCTTCATGAAGGCCGTTTTCTTTTACTCATTTTTCTGATAAACTAAAAGTAATTCTTTCCCCAACTAAAAATGCACAAACTACATACCACTGTCATACTGAACCGTAGGTGAAGTATCCCTTTCTATATTTAAGAGATTCTTCCCTGAAACAAGTTCAGGATAAACTCACTCTTCCTCAGAATGACAACACCTTCCCACCTAAAAAAGATATACTTTAATACCACGAGCAGACCTAACCCTCAAACCTAATATATATATGAAATCAAAATTCTTATTAATAAACAAACCAGTAGATTGGACTTCTCATGATGTAGTGGCGTATGTGCGTTCGTACACACGTAAAAAAACTGGGATTAAAAAAACCCACCCTATTAAATCCTCTGGAAACCCAGAGGTTGGCAAAGCCAAATTTAACAGGGTAAAAGTTGGGCATGCTGGCACTCTTGATCCATTTGCCACTGGTCTTTTGATTGTTGGTGTTGGTCGTGAATCAACAAAACGATTAGACGAATTTAAAAATCTTCCTAAAACTTATGAGGCGGTTTTGAAGTTGGGTGAAACTTCTGATACTTGCGACTCAACAGGAGAGATCCTGAAACAAGTTCAGAATGACAATGACACGAATGTCATCCTGAGCTTGCTGAGGGATCCCTTAAAAACTAAAAAGATTTCTCCACTCCGCTCTGCTTCGGTCGAAATGACAAAACCTACAAAAAAACAAATAAAACAAACTTTAAAATCATTCACAGGAAAACAACTTCAAACTCCTCCAATGTTTTCTGCCAAAAAAGTAAAAGGTAAAAAACTTTATGACCTCGCCCGTCAAGGAATTACAATAGAAAGAAAACCCTGTGAAATTATAATTTATAAAATCAAACTTAAAAAATACAAATACCCATATTTAAAAATAAAAGTAGAATGTTCTACTGGTACATATATTAGAACTCTAGCAGACGACATTGGAAAAAAATTAGAAGTCGGGGCATATTGTGATGAACTCAAAAGAACTAGGATTGGAAAGTATAAATTATGGAGAGCAAAAAAAGTACCATTTAAAAAATTTAAATAAAAAAATAAGGCCGATGCAAAAATGCACCGGCCTATCGAAACAAAAATTATTTCACATTATTTTCCATCCGATCATCAGAGGCCTTATCAAAAGTATACTGTATACTGTCGAATATCATCAATACAAAATTTTGCTTTTTCCCTTAAAGCAGCCGCCAATACTGTAAAAGTTTTTCCACCCCAAATAGGTCTTAAGGATAAAAACTCTTCATACGTATGCAACAAATTTGTTATTAAATCATCCTGTTGCAAAACTCTTGAATTTAATACTGCTTCTTTCAACTCAACAATCTCCAAATCTGTTTTACAGATCTCAAGATCTCGCTTTACAACAGGAAGTTGCTCCCGAGCCGATTTCTCAGCTTTTACCTTTTCCGCTGTAGAAAGCAAGTCATCATCGGAGATATGTCCGGCAATCCAACGCAATACCATGTTAATATCTTTAACAACATGATAATGATCTGCTTCTCTTATAAGTTTAGAAGATTCTGGTGAACAAAAATTTTGATCACCAATTGCAAATGTAAATTTTCCTCTTACAGATAACGAAACCAGCCTATCTATTTTTGGTATGTAAACTTCCTCCAGTAGAACTTTGGGTTTACTATCAGCTTCATCCCATTTCACAGCAATTAACTGAGCAGCATTCTCATAAACTCCTTTAATTGACCAATTAAACTTCAAAGCAATCACATGTGATTCTCCTTTAATCATCGGAATGTAAAGATCGGTAATCCATTCTCCACTTCTTGTCTGAAAATTTGACAAAGAAGATCCAAGAAAAATTACACTTGTTTCATTTCCTTTTGAGGATAAACACACTACTCCATCCTTAACATTAGCTACTAAAAAATTATTTGGTCTCATAGTAAATTCCTTCTGCCCCATCTCAACGATAGTGACAATATTTCAGCCCTGACTCAACGCCAGTGACCTAGATAATTTTTTACCCGTCATCCTAACGAGTTGACCTTCAAAATGAAGGTCTGAAATTTCAATGTACAATATATAAATATATCATACTTTTGGTCTTTTGTCAAACCTTGAACTTTTAATCTGATTGACAAATTTACCAAATAATGATACAATGTATTTACAAATTAAATATTAAATGACTTAGCCGAAAGATATAGAATCTAAGATATAAGATTTAAGAAACGAAAAACCGCAAAGAATACACAATAAAATTTGCTTAAAATGAAACTAATTAGAAAAACACTTCAAAAACTACAAAAAAACGCTTAAATAGCGCGAATTTTCTAATTAAAACTTCTTAAAATATCAATATCATATAGATCTAAATCTGGACTCAAAGTCTTAGAGATTTTTTCATATGACAACAGAAATACTAATATCAGGTGGATTAGCTGGTGCAGTAGGCATAACAGCTGGTTATTTTATGCGTAAAAAAATGGCTCAAGCTCAAGCCAATTCAATTGAAGCTAAAGCACAAAAATTACTTACAGAAACAAAAACAAAACAACAAGAATTTGTTTTAACTGCTAAAGATAAAGCAGAAAAAATACTTGATGAAGCTAAAAACGAAGAAAAGAAAATTCGTCAAGAACTTCGCGATATCCAATCAAGATTAAACAAACGCGAATCAATGTTTGATCAAAAAATATTGGAATTTCAAGATAAACAAACAAAATTACAAGAAAAAATAGATAAGGTAAACAACATCAAACAACAGATTAAACAACTTCGCGAAGAAGAAAAAGAAAAACTAGCTCAAGTAGCTGGACTATCTCGTGAAGATGCAGCCCAAAGACTTTTGGGAGAAGTTAAAAAAGATACTGACGATGCTTTAATGTCTCGCACTATCAAATTAGACAGAGAAGCAAGTGATACATACGAAGGCAAAGCTCGTGAAATTATACTTGATGCAATTCAAAGATGTGCATCATCTCATGCTGCCGAAACAACTTCTTCAACAGTAACTATCCCCAGCGAAGAAATGAAGGGAAGAATTATAGGAAAAGAAGGACGCAATATTAAAACAATTGAAAAATTAACTGGTTGTGAACTTATCATTGATGAAACTCCTGAAACAATTATGATTTCTGGTTTCTCCCCTATCCGTCGTCAAATCGCAAAAATTGCTTTGGAAAAATTAATTGCTGATGGAAGAATTCAACCAGCAAGAATTGAAGAATTTATTGAATTAGCAAAACAAGACTTATCTTTAGAAATTAAAAAAGCTGGTGAAGAAGCTTTGTACAAAATGGGAATTACTGGGATTGATCCAAAATTAGTAAATATTGTTGGACGTTTAAAATATCGTACTTCTTACGGACAAAATATTTTAAACCATTCTACAGAAATTGGACATCTTGCATCTTTAATTGCTGCTGAACTTGGTCTTGATCAAACTAAAGCAAAAAAATGTGGATTTTTCCATGATATTGGTAAAGCAGTTGATCAAGAAACTCAAGGTAGTCATCCAGAAATTGGTTATACAATTTTGCAAAAATTCAACATGGATGAAGATATTGCCAAAGCAGCTCGCGACCATCATTTGGATAAACCAGAAGGTGTTTACTCTGTAATTGCTAAAGTAGCTGATGCTATTTCTGGTTCTAGAGCTGGAGCAAGAAAAGATACTTATGAACAATATATTTCAAGATTAAAAGACTTAGAAAAAGTAGCTGGTGATTTCCCTGGCATTGAAAAAGTTTATGCTATTCAAGCTGGGCGTGAAGTTAGAATATTTGTTTCACCAAATGAAATAGATGACTACGCTGCTTACCAACTTGCAAAAGATGTGGCTCGTAAAGTAGAGCAAGAACTTCAATATCCTGGGGAAATTAAAGTAACAGTACTCCGCGAAACAAAAGCGATTGAATACGCTAGGTAAAATCAAAATAAATTAAAACAAAACACCTACTGAGATTCAGTGGGTGTTTTGTATTTAACAAATAAATTAAATCTTTTATAACTTATCTTTAATTTCATTCCAAGTAATTCCAGAATAAGATTCAATTTCTTTTAAAATATAATAAAGTACATTCTTGCTAATTTTCTGCGGTAAAGTAATTATTTTTTTATTAGGACAAGTGATTTTATAATGACTACCATCACCACCTCTTTTATCAATTTCAAAACCAAGACGTATTAAAGCCTTGGTTAATTTTTTTCTTTTAATTTCACCTGGTAATTCACTAAGCGAGGGCATACTCCTTATTTTCTTTTAAATTAATAACCTTAGCTTCTTTTTCATAAGAAGAAGGCACACTAAAAGAAGTAAGTATTGCATCTTTGATTTTTTTGTCTAATTCTTCCTGAGTTACCGCAGATGTAACTATAGAACCATATCTAAAATTTGTACTAATCGCTATTATTTCTCCACCTTCTTTTTTATACTCAAAACTAATAGGACCATAATGCCTAAAATATTCTGATAATTCAAAAAGACCTCTTGGTAAAGATAAATCTCCCAAAATTAATTTAATAAATTGATCTTTGATTCTTTTTGTAATAGGCATAGTTGATAAACAATACTATATTTTATTACTTTTGTCAATCTTATAGTTAATCATATTATAACATAAAATTATTTAAAAATATACTTAACGTCTAACCAGTTATTGACAAAATAAAAATAATTATGTATAATGCTTTTGTCTATTAACCAATACGGCCCCATCGTCTAATGGTTAGGACACCAGGTTTTCATCCTGGTAATAGGGGTTCGATTCCCCTTGGGGTCACAATATTATAAAACACCTACTGAGATATCTTAGTAGGTGTTTTATAAACAAAAAACCACCAAGCATTATGGTAGTTTTTTGTTTCTAAAATTCTAGAAAAGATTATCCTTATTTTCAAGCGAACCGAGAGTCACACGAATGCGAAAGCATTTGTATGACCAAGGTAAGTGCAGAAAACAAATGGTATATTATTTCACCCCTTGGGGTGAAATAAAAGTTCAGGGCTTGCCCTGAGGTTAATACCTTTTATTTTTTAAGGGCATCTTTTAGTCCTTTACCAGCTTTAAACTTAGGTACGTTAACTGCAGGGATGTTAATTTTTTGTGTAGGATTTTGTGGATTAACACCAACACGAGCTGCACGCATCTTTGCTGAGAAAGCACCGAAACCTGTAATAGCTACAACGTCATCAGCTATTAATGTATCAGTTACAACTGTTACGAAAGCGCCCAAAAAAACTTCAGCGTCTTTCTTAGAAGTTCCAGCTTTATCAGCTAGAGCTTGAGTAAATTCTGCTTTATTCATAATTGTCACCCCCTTTCAAGGGAAGATACAAGTAGTAAAAGATTCTTTTAATACCTGAGTTTAATAATTAACTTAAATAAAGTATAACATGCTTATATTTTTTTGCCTATACTTAGCAAATAAAGTTGTCCACAGGTCTTAACTCTGCAAACTATAGCCTATAAACATAGTGAAAAAATAAAAAATACTTTTTAAAGTACCTTTAAATAATTAGATTGCTTCGTCATTCCTCCTCGCAATGACAGCTTATTTAAAACAGATTCATCCCCGTCATTTCAGAAGGTAATTCTAAATCCATATTAGTCAAAATCGTTGGCGCTACATCAGCCAAAATACCAACTGGAGTTAAACTAGACATATCCCCTTTGTAAATCTCAGCATTTCCCTGATCTCTAAATTTATTTCCCACAGCAATAAAAGGTACTGGATAAATATTATGTTCTTTATCAATCTCTCCGGTAGAAAGATTAATCATCTCTTCCGAATTACCATGATCAGATACAATAAAAACCTGTCCACCACGTTTGGTAATTTCCATCACAACTTTATTTAAACAAGCATCCATTGTTTCTATTCCCTTTACTGTTGCGTCAAGATTCCCAGTATGTCCAACCATATCAGGATTAGCATAATTAATACAATAAAAATCTGTTTTATCTTCTTTTAAAGATTTTAAAATTCCTTTAGTAATTTCTACCGCTGACATATCTGGCTTTTCATCATAAGTTGATACACTTGGAGAAGGAACAAGCAGTCTTTTTTCTCCTGCAAATTTATCTTCTTGCATTCCATTTAAAAAGAAAGTGACATGAGCATACTTTTCTGTTTCCGCTACATGTAATTGTGTTAAATTATAATCAGCCACAATTTTTGCCATTGGATTTTTCACAATTTCTGGAGCAAACAAAACATCAGTTGTCAGGTCTTTTGAATATTCAGCAAAAGTAATAACTTTCAAATTCGGCATTTCTTTAACTTTAAATTTATCAAAACCACTCACGCTCAAAGCTTGTGTCATCTGCTTTCCTCTATCTGCCCGAAAATTAAAAAACAAAACTATATCTCCATCTTCTATTGTTGTTATCGGTTCTCCTTTTTTATTCAACATCACTGTAGGTTCAAATTCTTCATCATAAATTTCTTGCCCGTAAGATTCTTCAATTAGTTTTATTGGGTCATCGCTAGTTTTTTCAGATTTAGCATTTACAATTGAATTATATGCCTTTTCAATTCTATCCCAATTTTTATTTCTATCCATTGCAAAATATCTGCCACCAATACTTGCAATATGATCTGTCCCCTCACAATAATTAATCAAACTTTCCATAAACACCTTTCCAACATCGCGAGATGTATCACGACCATCTAAAAAAGTATGTAAAAAAGTATTTTCCCAAATCTTTGTCCTTTTACAAAATGTAATCAAAGCTTCTAGATGCTCTTGAGAAGAATGTACTCCACCATTTCCAATCAGTCCCATAATATGTAATTTACAACCTGTTTTTTTAACCCTTTCTTCTATCTCTACCATTTCTGGTAATTTAAAAAAATGACCTGTTGAAATTGATTTATCTATTCTTGGCAAACTTTGATATTTTAAAATACCCGAACCAATAGTTAAATGTCCAACTTCAGAATTTCCAGCTTCTCCTCTTGGTAAACCAACACTCAACCCTGAAGCTTCCAAAAGCATAGATGGGTAAGTTTTGATTAAAGAATCAAAAAAAGGCTTCTTTGACAAAGAAACTGCATTTGTATCATTCGGAGGAGCAATTCCAAAACCGTCTAATACTATTAAAGCTGTAGGTCTATTAAATGACATTTATTTTTTTAAAAAATCAGTAAAAATCTCATCAATTTTACTACGCCACTCCTCTACCCCCCCTAAAGCCTGCTTTTTCTTATACTCATCCAATTCTTTTTCTACCTTAATCACCGCCATATTATAGTTATATATAGTGTCGGTAACCTCTAGCAGAATCTTAGCTTTATCATCTGGGTCAGTTATGCCATACTCTTCAAAAAAAGATTCAATGGATTTTTGTTTGTATTCAGACATATCCTTTTTAATTAATTAATATCTATATTATACCTCTTTACTTAATTGACCGCAAGACAAATTTAACGTATTATTAAAGTATTATACTAAAAATCAAACTATATGAAACGCTTTGAATTAATTTTTACTTTCATCAAATTACCTCTTGATTTTCTAATGTTGATTTTAGCAGGATTTACTGCCTATTTCTTAAGATTTTCTGATTTTATGACCCAGTTTAGACCAGTTTTCTTTGAACAAAATCTTAGTTGGGATAAATATTGGCCTTTAGTTTTGATGGTAGCTATTTTTTGGATATTGGTTTTTATAATCGCCGGACTTTATCACACTAACCCTAATCAAAAACTTTTAAAAGATTTAAACAAGATATTCTTTGCCTGTTCTACAAGTTTTGCTGCCATTACAATTTATGTTTTTTTTACCATGCAAAAATTTGATTCTCGTTTCCTAGTTTTAGCAGGATGGTTAATTGCAATTCTCTATGTCTCGCTTGGCAGAATATTTATTAGAGCTTTAAAAACACTTCTTAGAAAAAATGGCATTGGATTACGCCACACTGTAATTATTGGCGATAACAAAATTTCACAAGAAATTAAAAAAACTTTAGAAAATAAACGGGGGTTGGGTTATAAACTAATAGGCTATTACAAAAATTTTAACAATGATACAAAAAAAGAAATTTTAAATAACTTACCTGATGAAATAATTTTAGCAAATACAAAAACCAACGAAGAAGAAACAATCCTTGCGATTGATTTTGCTAATGAAAATCATATTACTTTAAAATATTCTGCTGATCTTTTTACAACTGTTTCTGCAAATATGACTATCAGCGCTGTCGCTGGAATTCCTATTATTGAATTAAAACGAACTAGACTTGGTGCTTGGGGAAGTATTGTTAAAAGAAGTTTTGATATTGTAGGTAGTATTAGTTTAATGATTTTATTTTCTCCTCTTTTTATATTGACCGCTCTAGGAATTTTAATTGAAACTGGGCGACCGATTATTTATAAAAATAAAAGAGTTGGACAAACTGGAAAAAAATTCTTTACCCTAAAATTCAGATCAATGAAAAAAGAATTATCTACTGGAGAACAATTTGGTGATAGTGGAAAAAAAGCTCTTGTAAAAGAAAAAGAATTAATTGCCAAACAAAGCATTAAAACTGGTCCGGTTTACAAAATACAAAACGATCCTCGGATTACAAAATTTGGTGGTCTTATCCGTCGCTGGAGCTTAGATGAATTACCTCAATTTTTTAATGTTTTAAAAGGCGAAATGAGTTTAGTTGGACCTCGCCCTCACCAACCAAGAGAGGTGGAGCAATATGAAAAAAAACATAGACAGATTTTAAGTATCAAACCTGGTGTAACTGGCTTATCTCAAATTTCTGGTAGAAGTAATTTAGAATTTTCCGAAGAAGCAAAACTTGATATTTTTTATATAGAAAATTGGAGTCTTTTAACCGATATTATAATTTTAATCAAAACTCCTTTTATAGTTTTGAAAAAAACAGGAGCACTTTAAACATTATGAAAGTAGCATTAGTACACGATTATCTTTCACAAAATGGGGGTGCAGAAAAGGTCTTAAAATCTTTTACAGAAATTTGGCCTGACGCACCTATTTTTGTTTTGTTTCATAATAAAGAAAAAATAAAAGAATTTGAAGGCAAAAAAATAAAAGAAACTTTTTTAGCTAAACTACCAGGAGTTAAAAAATATTACGAATGGTATTTACCTTTAATGCCAATAGCAACAGAAAAGCACGAACTTGGTGATTTTGATATCGTCCTATCATCTACATCTGGATTTGCAAAAGGCATAATAACCAATCCTGAAACATTACACATCTGCTATTGTCACACTCCACCTAGATTCCTATGGGCTGGAACACATAAATATCTATCAGATTTGAGATATAATTTTATTATAAAAGGAATTTTATCAGGTATATTGCATCGGATGAGAACTTGGGACACTCTTTCCACAAATAGAGTAGATCATTTTATTGCCAATTCCAAAACAGTTAAAAATAGGATTAGAAAATATTATCGTAGAGAAAGTGAAACAATTCATCCGCCAGTTAATACAGATAGGTTTTATATATCTCCACATACTAAAAATTATTTTGTAGCTGGTGGTCGTCTAGTGCCATACAAAAGAATAGACCTTGCTATAAAAGCTTTTAATCGCCTAGGTTGGAATTTAAAAATATTTGGAACAGGACCTGAAGAAAAATATCTTAAAAAAATTGCTAAAAAAAATATAGAATTTTTAGGATTAATTTCAGAAGAAGAAAAAACCAAACTCCTAAGTGAATCTCGTGGTTTTATAAATCCACAATATGAAGATTTTGGAATTATTTCAGTTGAAGCAATGGCTAGTGGACGACCAGTCATCGCCTATCACAAAGGCGGAGCAAACGAAACTGTGGTAAATAACAAAACTGGTTTATTTTTCTATAAACAAAGTTGGGAAGCTTTACTTGATGCACTTTTAACCTTTGAAAAATATCAGTGGGACAAACAAGAGATAAGAGAACATTCCAAAAAATTTAATAAACAAAACTTCAAAGAAAAAATAAAAAGAATGGTGGAAGACCGTTTTGAAGAATTTGATAAAGGATTTAATCAACCAGAGTTGATTAAATAAGAAGTAAAAAATAATTAAATTTATATTTTAAAATACAAAAAACTATCTTTTAGATAGTTTTTTATTAGATAGAAATCAATCTTATAAATTATTAATTACAACACCACTAACACATATACCAGATTGTGAAGGTGAGTTTGAATATAAATCTACTTCACTAGAAGAAATCATACTACCTATAACAGTATCCCAAATACCAGTAATTCTTTTATCACAAATTTGAATTTGTTTTTGAATACCATCAGATAATTCAATATAATAAGCATAACCTTGAGAAACAAGTGGCAACTCTTTAATTACACCTGTATATTTATTGTTTATATCACCCAACTCAAGCACCATTCCATTAACACATAAAGTACTTCTTTCAACTCTATCTGAATAAATAGTTACTTCAGTTTCGTTACCAGCAAGTAAGTTTATTTGATTATCTAATTTCATAACTCTCTTATCACAAATTTTTATGCTTTTCTTTATTCCATCAGATAGCTCAATATAATGTGATATATCACCAGCTATTAATTCCTCAGAATACTTTTTAATTAAGCCTGTATACATGCCTATATTTTCTTCCTCTGTTTTAACACACTTAATCATATCATTAGGAAAATTATAAGGTTCAAAAATACTACAAGAAACACTATCTTGCGCTTCAGTAATTATAATCCAATTTTGATCAACTTTTGCCGCCCAATAATGCGCTCCACCACCTTCAGGAGCACTAACAGCACCTTCTATATATTTGTTATCTCTATTTTCCCTAATAGTAAATGTGTAATTTGAATAATCTCTTTTAGGATATTTTTTAATAAAAGCTTCTTTAATATCTTTTATACTTACTTTAACTTCTGTCTTTGGTTGTTCAGTTTTTGTATTATTCACCACAGCATCATTAATATTTTTTATTTTATCAGTCTGTTCTAAGTTTAATTGTTCTTCTTGATTATTATCTTTTTCTTGTACAGATACTTGATAATCACAACCTGACAGGAATATAGCTATTCCCAAAATTCCAATAAAAGAAATGTATTTTTTCATAAAATTAAATTATTATATTAATTAAATATTAAATATACTTTAACAAAACACCTCCAAAAAATCAATACTTACTAAAACAATCTTTTAAACCCCTCCATCAACTGAGGGAAGAGTGTAAAAGCAACAAGTAAAATTGAAATAAGTGATAAGCGAATAACTGCTTCCCAACCCACAAGGTTGTAAACAATCTTTCCAAACTTTCCCATCTCTGGCAAACCCAAGCGTTTCCAAGAATTAACCAAAATCATTAAAAATATTAAAATGATTGGAAGCAAGATTCCATTTAAAACTTGAGCAGCAATCATTGTTTTAAAAAGTGGCACCCCTGGTATTAAAACAAACGTCGCTGAAAACACAATCACAAATAAAATTATTCCGTAAAATATCTTGGCATCTTTTAAATCCGTATCCATACCATGTTCAAAACCAAGTGCTTCACAAATTGAATAACTTGTTGTAAGTGGTAAAATAAAAGCACCAAGTAAAGCGGCAAATAAAAATCCAATACCAAAAATATTTTTTGCAAAATCTCCTAAGATTGGCACAAGAGCAAGAGCGGCACTCTCGGCACTATCAACCACAATCCCACTATCATACAAAGTCTCTTTTGTAGTAATAATAATCATCGCAGCAATAAAACAAGCAAAAAATGAAGCAACCACGGCTTCTAGTTTTTGAAATTTATAATGTTTTTTATCTACTCCTTTATCAACCACATATGATTGAATAAAAAATTGTCCCCAAGGAGTAATAGTTGTTCCCATTACACCAAGCATGGCATAAAAATAAAGAGGGTCAAAAGAAATATGAGGAGTAATTGAAGCTCGAGCCACTTCTATCCAATCTGGTTTCGCCATTACCGCTGAAACTATATATACCAAAAAGAATAAAGAAATTGTTAAAAATATTTTTTCTACTTTTTTAAAATCTCCTTTATACAAAACCAACCAAATTACCAATGAAAAAAATGGAATAGTATAATATTTTGAAATATTAAAAATCTCCAGAGCAGCCGCGATACCTGCAAATTGACCAACTGCCACCGCAACATTGGCAATTAAAAGTATTGTTAAAGCAAAAAAAGTCCAGCGTACGCCAAACCTTTCACGAATTAAAGCTGCTAAACCCTTTCCAGTAAAAGTACCTAAACGAATTCCCATTTCTTGAGTAAAAGCAAGGGTAATAAAATTCAAAGTCAAAACCCAAAGAAGTAGATAACCAAATTGTGAGCCAGCAAAAGCATAGGTAGAAATTCCACCCGCATCATTATTAGCTGTTCCTGCAATTATGGCTGGACCCATTAAGGCAAAGACCATGAACAAACGCAGATACCAAACTTTTTTTGTTGTAGTTACTTTTTCCATACAACACAAGTTATGCGTTTGGTTTAAGCTCTCTCATCACATCATCAATTGAAACCAAACCTTTCATTTTTCCTGACTGACTGATAACAGCTGCTGTAAACAGATTATACTTTGTCATCAATTCCACAATATCATCTAATTTATCATCTATATCTAAAACAGAAATACTAGAAAGTGGTTTGTGAATATCTTTCATCTTTGCATCTTCTTTTTCTAACAAAAGTTTTCTCATTGAAACTGCTCCAAGTAATTTTTTATTTTCATCCACTACATAAACATACAAAATAAATCTCATACTAGCAGAAACTTTTTCAATAACATCTATAACATCGCGAACAGTTTGTTCTGGAGCAACAGCCACATAATCAGTTGTCATAAGTCCACCAGCGCTATCATCATCATAGCGAATCAATTCTTCAACTTCATCTTGTTTCTTGCTTTCTAAATATGATAGGTATTCACCCACTTCACTTTTCGGAAGCATCTGCATCAAGTCCACAATTTCATCAATAGACATTTTCTTTAAAATATTTGATGCTTTTTCTGGACCAAGATGATCAACAAGAATTTTTTGAAGTTCTGGATCAAGTTCTTCTACAACTTCTGCCGCCGATTTATCATCAAGAGAACTAACCAATTCCTCACCTTGAGCAACTGTTAAGTCTTCAATAATATTTGCAAGATCGGCAGGATGCAAAGTTTTCATTTCTTTAGAAAGTGTATCAATTTGTAAACCATTCTTTACAAGTTGAGTTTTTCTCCATTCAACTAAATTAACTTTAAAAAAATTAAACACATCTAATTTATCCATTCCTAAACGACGAAGCAAACTTTTAAAACCAACTCCAATTGCCAAAACTTTCATTTCTCCTTTTACCTTTCCAAGACGCAGGTCATTCACACGAACAACTCGAGCATCTTCCACATCTACAATTTGTTGATCAAGCACATCACGTTTAAGCCATGTATAATGATTTTCAGGCACAGGCAAAATCTCTGTTTTATCAAACAAAGTTTTTAAAGAAACTTCTTTTGTGCTAAAAGTATCAATTGCACTATACGGAACACAAAATTCTTTTTTCTTATTTTTAATTAAAACAAGTTCTAATGAATCATAAATTCCAGGTTTTGGAGCAATCAAAATATCTTGTAATTTTCCAATTACTTTATCGGCACTGTCCTCTACCCTAATATTTAAGACTTGGCTTAGGTAAGGCATATTTTTGAAGATTAGAGTTTTACTCTATTAAGTAGACCGATTTCAGTTAAAAATCATTCTTTGATCTATTTATTATAGTAAAAATTAATTAATTTCAAGCTTTTTAAAGCGCCTTAATAATAACACAATTCATGCTTTTTGTCAATAGATACCCACTTAACAAAAAGCCCAAAATATGCATGGTTAAGCCATTTTATACACTTTGTACCAACCCACACTTTACGTCATTGACAAGATTAAACAAATATGTTAATATAACTCTAATGAATTGGCCCCCGAGGCTGTTTTTAAATACTAAAAAATATATGAAACTATTTATAGATCTTAAAGAATATTTAATTGGTGCATACGCTGAGATGCGTAAAGTAACTTGGCCTACAAAGCAACAAACTATTAATTATAGTTTACTTGTTATTGGTATGAGTGTGGCTATGGCTCTATTTTTCGGAGTTTTAGATTACTTCTTAAATATTGGTCTTGAAAAAATAATTTAAAAAAATATGGCAAAACAAACCCTAGACTTAGGTCGCCGTTGGTATGTATTACATACTTACTCTGGTTACGAAGAAAACGTAAAACACAATCTAGAACAAAGAATTGAATCTTTTTCTATGACTGACAAAATTTTTGGTGTTATCGTTCCTAAAGAAAAGAAAATTAAAATCAAAAATGGTAAACGTGTTACTGTTGAAGAAAAAATCTTTCCTGGATATGTTTTAATTGAAATGATGGTGACAGATGATTCTTGGTATGTTGTTCGTAACACTCCGAATGTAACTGGATTTATTGGTTCTGGTACAACCCCAACTCCAATTGATCAAAAAGAAGTTGATGCTCTACTCAAAAGAACAAACAAAAAAGATGTGGAACACAAGATTGATGTTGATATTGATGACTTGGTTAAAATTATAGATGGTCCATTTAAAAACTTTGAAGGAAAAGTTAGTAATGTTGATGCTGAACGTGGAAGAATTAAAGTTTTGGTTTCAATGTTTGGTCGTGAAACTCCAGTTGAATTAGATGCATTACAAGCAAAAAAGATTTAATAAATAAATAACGGCTGATTAAATTCAGCGCTTCTCGTTAGAAATTAAAATTATACAAAGATATGGCAAAAAAATTAATAACCCAAATCAAATTACAAATTCCAGGCGGTGCAGCAAATCCTGCCCCTCCAGTTGGACCAGCTTTAGGTCAACATGGATTGGCTATTCAAGATTTCTGTACTCAATTCAATAATGCTACAGCTGATAAAAAAGGAGAAATTGTACCAGTTGTAATTAATGTTTACGAAGATAGAAGTTTTGACTTCATTATGAAGACTCCTCCTGCAGCTGAACTTATTAAAAAAGCTGCTGGTGTGAAAAAAGCATCAGGAATGCCACATAAAGAAAAAGTTGGTAAAATTACAAAAGCTCAAGTTAAAGAAATTGCTGAAAAGAAAATGCCCGATTTAAACGCCCACACTATTGAAGCTGCTATGAGTATGATTGAAGGTACTGCAAAGCAAATGGGAATTACGGTTGAATAAAAATAAATTAAATAAAAATAGAGTACTCCATGGAGTGCTCTATTTTTATTTTATTTTTATCATTCCTTTCACCTACCACCCTCACCACGCTGTCATCCCGACCGCAGCGGAGGGATCCCTTAAAATTAAAGTATTATCTTTTCTTTTTACTTTTGTCTGCACAAAAGTAACAAAAAGCACCGAGCTCTCGTCTTTTAGAGAATTTACATACTCACCTTACACTTTGATTCCGGAGTTGAGCTCTTGCGAGAGCTCATACCAGAATCAATTCTGCGAAGCGTTTAGTCTCATATGTAAATTAAACTAAAAAACTCCAATGCTCGGTCTTGTTATTGACGTAAACAAAAAATTTAAATTATTTATTATTAATTATTTTTTCTGCTTTTCTAATATAAGTTTTTGCAATATTATTTAAATCTACAAATTTAGGTTGTCTTTTAGTTTTTTCTACAAAATCTTTTAAATAAGTGTACCCCTTAATAGGAGTGTATTTTTTAGAAAGCAAATAGCCATTCATAAATAAACATTGATATTTATCAGGCTCTTTTTTAAATAGATTTTTATTAAAATTTACAACATCTTCAATAATACCAGACTCACCTGAGAAAGTATTATTAAAAATTTTACGATAAACTTTTAAAGCTAATTTAAATTTCTCATCATACATTAATAAGAAAGCTTTATTATAAGCCCATGTCAAACTATCTTTTGAAAATTTAGATGATAAATCAGCACACCTTAAAGATTCGGTTATATCTCTATTATTTACAAACTCTAAACAACATTTAGAGTCTAGTATAAAGAAATTCTCTGGATCATAGACAATAGCTTGATTTAACAAATCAAGTGATTTTTTAGAATTTTTTACTTCTATTTCTTTTGATTCTGTATATAATGATTGTACCAAAAAATCTTTTACTCTAACTTTTAAATTCAGTATATTAGATGGCAACTTACTATTTATTTCAATTTCTTTTAATAAATCCATGTGCAAATCACGAGATAACTCATATTTACGAGAAGGTATAGCTACTATGCCAACTATATATCTTATAACAAATGAA
>Ga0075122_10000080_pt1 | contig 71118 bp, 100 predicted proteins | sample AntAceMetag02UKB_FD_69790 | JGI IMG/M metagenome (GOLD analysis project Ga0075122, IMG submission 69790) | Saline lake microbial communities from Ace Lake, Antarctica - Antarctic Ace Lake Metagenome 02UKB | ecosystem: Environmental > Aquatic > Non-marine Saline and Alkaline > Saline | place... | reverse complement strand
TTCCACTACTATCTAAATAATCTCCATCAAAACTCCAATAACCTATTATACCATTGTCTAATGTATCATCTATGCCTCCTACTGGTGTTGCCATAAAACCACCTCCTTTTACTAAATTCCAAAAATCACCAAGTCAATGGTGCCAAGGGTTTGCAACGAGGTAAATCCTCGTAAAATGGATATTTTATCCATTATTCTTTATAATTAAAATAAGGGAGGGTAGACATTGTATTCTACCACATCCCTACTTAAGTATGGTACATTTTGTCAATAAAATCAACACTTATTTGATATTTATTTTAATTTATTCCTACTGATATTTCTCTTAAATATTGACCTATTTGTGATGATAACTCCCTTAAGGATTCGGGACTACTCACGATATTCCCTGCATTTATATTCGAGGTATAATAATTATGGGTTATATTCTCGGATGTTGATCCCACAGCATATGAAATTTGAGAATCCTCACGAAGATAATTAATTTCATCCGTCATATTCAACATAGACATAGCACTATCTAATTTTAAAGCACTAAGCTCTGTCTTTGCCGTTATACGTCCAACTTCTTGTGCCATACCTGCGATTTTAGATAAGTTAATTCCTTCGCCACCCATAGCCTCTGTTAGCATGGTGTTTATCTTAAGGAAATCATTTTTAAATTCATTATCTAATAACTTCTTAGTAATACTGTCCCCCAATATGTCAGACAGAGAACCTCCTAGTATATTGAATCTAGCTCTAAAATCTTTCTCCTTAAACATATCTTGCATAGCACTACTAATATCTGAACCAAATTCGCTAACCATATCACCAGCGTCTGATATTTTACCACCTAAAGCAACCCATATACCTAATGTTTGAGCTGTAGTCTTGTTTAGTCTTTCTTGGTCTGCCTCCAGTAGGTCTATATTGGTAATTGCACTCTTCATATTGGTCAAGAAAGAGTCTCCTCCGCCTTGTGCACTTGCGTCTGCCCTTGCATTTAAGTAATCAGAGTCTTTTGTTGATAACTTATCGATAAACCCCGTCAGAGCATCATTCTTTACTAGATGAGCTACACTTGCACTAAAATCCCTATAAGATCCCCCTAATAAATCTAAATGGTCATTTACATTATCATCTTCTTTGAATAAGATATTTCTCATACTAGCCATCATATCATCACCCATAGTTTCAGCAAAATCAACATCGCCTTTCATCAACCTCTGATGTATATCGCTTCTAGCAGTCCATTCCTTTTCCATCAACTCGCCTGTTTCGGCATTCATCTCTACCAAGAATCCAAAGTACCCCTTAAATACCTCTTTTGAGGTCTCTATTTCGTCTATAGTATTTTTTATTTGATCAACTTCTTCAAGCGTTAAGTTTAAAGCCTCTCCTTGTAAATTAACCGTACTAACAGATAAAGAATTCATCTCTACTATTAATTTGTCTTTAGCCCTAATTAGTCCATCTGTGTCAGACTCTAAATTTCTCAACTTCTTGAAATTCTTTGTACTTATTTCCATACCGTCATATGCTGAATTATTTCTGTATATTTGAACTTGCTTGTCAAATTTATTTTGTGATAAAATTACTTCTTTTTGTTTTGCATCTATAGCAACTTTATATTTATCAGAAGCATCTACTAATGGTTTATACCCTTCCGTTAGTATTCGCTGCCCTCTATTAACACTGATATTGAATTCTTCTCCCGTAGTAACAGATTTTAAATCTTTAAAAATACTTTCTTTAGCCTGTTGTTTGGCAAACTCAGTACCACCACTCTTAACATTAGATGCGTAATTATTTGCTATCTCTAGTAAAGTATTTCTCTGTTCATCTAGTCTGGTTCTTTTTCTTAACTCTGCCGTTATAGCCTTCTGCTCGTCTAAATCATCCTTTTGTTGTTTTGCTTGTTCCTTTGCTTTGTCGGCACCGAATAAACCTGCTATTCCACCTAATATTGATGTACCTATAGCCACACCTACATTTCCCGATGCCATACCAGCCATTGCACCTTGTGCCGCACCTCCTAGAAAACCTCCACCTGCACCACTAACACCAGCGAATTGAGTTTGTTGCTTATATTCTAAATCTATCAACTCTTTCTTCTTTATTAGTATAGCGTTTTCAGTAGCTAACTTTTGAGTTTCTGTTACATCCAATTGACCTCTTAGCTCTATTAGACTTAATTCTCTTTCCATCATTACTTTATCATTATCGAACTTTTTATTAAACACTTCCGTAAGTATTCCTGCTCCTGCTGCGTAGTAATTTAGTATATCTTTGCCATCTACTTCTTTACCTCTAGCTAGATTCTCTAGTGACTTAACACCTAAATCCATACCTTGTGAGGTATTGAACTTGCTATCACCAGATAATAATGCTTTACCGTAGTTAGCCATTATATTGACTATCTTTATTCTTTTGTCTATTTGGCTTTGCAACAAAGTATCATTAGCCTTTTCTATTTCGAAGTTTGTTTTGGATATTTCCAACCCTATTCTTTTTACCTCATTGGATTTCTCGTCTGAATCTTCTTTTTCATTAGCTAAGTCTAATTCGTCATTTTGTTGTTTCTTCTGTGCTTGTAATCTTGTAGTTTCAGACTCATATATATCCTTAGCCTTAGTTTCTACACCCATTAATGAGTTTAGTGTATCTCTATAATAAGTAGCTTTCTCACCATTTAACACTATCTCATCATATGCTAATTTATTAGATTCTTTGAGTAGGTTGGCTTTTTCTTTTTCTATAGCCAAGTCAGCACTAGCAAGGGCATTTTTCTTTTGTTGTATCACTAAAGAACTGCCTTCTTGCCGAGCAACAAGTAAGTCAGTTTTAGCTTGCTCTTTTGTTATATCTAAAACAGCCATCCTACTATCTTTTCCTATTTTGTTCCCATTTCTCCAAGCCGTAGTTAGGTCTCGAGTAAGCTTTATAGTTTCCTTAGCCGACTGTTTTTCTGTTATATCTTGATTCAATCCTAAATTTTGTATTTGATACAGTATTTTTAATAGTTTCTCATATGCTTTATATTTCTTTGATCTCACAGCTGTTGTCATACCATCGGAATCAACTGTCCCTTCTAGTTTTTTCATCTTACCCTTAACACCTTTTATTGTGGGGGTATTTATAAGGCTTATACCTGCCCTACTCGCACCTTGTTTAGCCATTTCTAGGCTTATATTTAAGTTAGATTTATTAAGTTTAAGTAGCTCTCTTGAGTGCTTTAGTTTTAGATTCAATAAAGACATTCCAGTCTTACCTAACTCATTCAACTTCTGTTGAGTTTTTAATACAGATGTGTCGGCTAGTGCCTTATTGAGTACGACCTCCCTTTCTTTCCTTTTAACAATTCTCTCCATCATTATATTTAATTGCAAAAGGGTGTTCTCATTCTTTATTTGTAATGACATAAGTCTTATTGTTTCTTTGATAGATGAGATCATATTCTTCTGAGTATTTACACGAGCTATATCACCCTTAGTTATTGCTTCTTTATCCTTAGCTGCGTTCTCGGCTTCTATTGCCACTAATTGGGCACGTTGTATTTCTAACTCTGTCCTATAAGACCCAATGTCCTCTTTGGATTTCCCGGGTGTAAACTCTATTTTTGAAATACTAGCCTGATGTTCTAATAATTTATTATTATCCGCCGTAGCATTATTTATTTCTCTCATTTCAGTCGCTACCGATTTAAAATCACTGGACTTGAAGAAAGCTATAAGACTATCCTCTGGTAAGGTACTATCTTTTGATATAGTATTTATGATATTGAGAAATTCGTCATCAACACCTATTAAAGCATTTTTTAGTCCTGCTAGATTGTCATATGTTCCATTCAGTATATTACTCTTAGCTGTTTTTTCATATAAAGCCTGTATATGGGTGTCGGCTCTTAATATATATGTGTCAAGACTATCGTAATATTCCTTATTCATAGCTGTTAACTCTGCTAGCCCCGACTCGTAATCAGCCTTAGATGTTGTTATTCCTACGAATACCCCAATTCCTTCTGTCGACTTAGCTATCTTAGCGAGCCTTTTAAATGTCTTTATTTGATCCTCAAGTTCTACTACGCCAGACGCACCTTTCTGAGCTTGTATTTTTGCTTCCCCAAACTCTATATAGTTAGAAGCCATATCCTTTATTAGGGAAATTTGGTAGTTATAACCTACTGAATTTTTATCATTATACTTCTTGTCTAATGCTATTAATTTCCGTGTAAGGTCAAGACTCTTTTCTTTGTCTTTGACGAGGTCTTCATACAAGGCTGTTGTTGCCTTCCCATCTTCGGTGTTTTCTAAACCCTTACTCGTTTGCCCTATTCTTTCCAAATCTACCTTCATAGCCTTGCTCTCAGTCATTTTAGTATATATAGCATCAAGTTTCTTACCATAAGCATCGGCATCGGCTAAAGCAGACTCTCTTCCTCCATCTTTAAATAATGAATCCATCTTGGATATATCCAGTAAAGTGTGTTTAATAGCCAATAAAGCATCCTGTGCCTTGGCGAATAATTCACTTTGACCGTCTCCTAGTATGGATATTTCTCCTCCTATATCTATCTCCTGTAGAATATTTAAACTTTCCGTGTAGTCTTTTATTTCTTTTCGAGACTTCTTTATTGCTTTTATGTTCTTGTTAATAGCCTCTGTGTTTGTATTCATCCTCAAAGTATCAGCCTCTATCTTCTGTATCTTTAGTTCTACGGATTTAGCATATACACCCCACGCTACTGTTATTGCCGTTACGGCTAGTGCAAAAGGAGTAAGAAGTGCAGGTGAGAATACTTTTTTTAATCCTCCTAATAATTTACCACCTGTGATAAACTTTGACGCAAAAGCTAAACTACCGACGGTGATGGCTAATTCCATTAAGCCACTGGTTATATATTTAGCAGCGTCCCCACTCTCATATATATTGTCTGATACCTTTGCCCACATATCTATAAAACCCGATATATTTTTTGCGTTTTTTAGGAATAGATCTTGAAAAGGGATACTTATTTTAATTAAATCATTTTTTACTTTATCTAATATACTACTCCAAGATTGCATAGATTTCTCAAAATCTTCTGTAACACTCCTGCCTGTGGTAGTCATTTCAACATATTCATCTAAGTTACCATTTATATCATTCAGTAACGCTACAATTTTAGGAGAATGTCTTACTGTGAATAATTTAGATAGCGTTTTGAAGCTTATCTGACCTTTATTATATAATTCCGACAACAAATCAATAGCTTCTGGCAGATCTTTCTTAGCCATAGCTGATAATTTATCCATTGTTAATATATTCCCATCTGTCATTATTCTATTCATACTCATTTCCATATCGAACATTTTACTAGCTGTTTTTTCTGCTGCTAATAACTTAGTAGTCATCATTCTCATAGTGACACCTGCTGTTCCTGCCGGCACTCCTTGCTTTGCTAATCCACCTGTCAATGCTACATTAGTAGCTAGTAATTGTTTCTTATACTCCTCTAATTCCTTACCACTTCTTCCCGACATATCGATAAAGTTTTTAAATGCTGATGCAGAGTTATTTAATGATGCTCCTAACTTCTCTAATGTCAACGGAGTATTAAGAACACTGGAAAGAAACATATCTGTTATCTCAGTATCCTCTGTCATTGTAACACCAAATGCTATTAATGATTTATTGATAATACCGGTAACCTTCCCTAGTTCCTCACCACTCGCTACAGCTAGTTTAGACGCTTGTTCAACGGTTTTAAACGCCGCTGCCGTACTTAACTTATATATTCGATGAGTTTCGTTACTCCTCACCCGTCCTTCTAGGACTGCTTATGCTTTCACATAAGAATAGACTATATCTTTATCATACTAATTATTTGTGGAATATCCTTATATTCTTTATAAGATATCCTAAGTAATTTAATGTTATTATTTTTACAATAGGTGTTTTTTATTAAATCACATTGTTTTGTCTTGCCAAATATCTTCTCTGCTCGTTCTAAAGGTATCCCATTAAATCTCGTAGGTTTAAAGTGTTGTATCCCATCATATTCTATCAAAAGAAGCAATTCATTGTCTTTATTAAATATGGCAAAATCAAAACGTAGCTTTCTTTTTTTATCAAAAAAACAATCTTCAAACTTATACTGAGTTTGGAATTTAATCCCACTGTTCGCTAACTCCTTCGCAACACTCTTTTCCCCTTTAGAGGAAGAACACTTAGGACATCTTGTTTTAGAATGTAGGAAATGAGCAGGTTGAACTCTCCATTCATTACCACAAGTATTGTGTCTCATCAAAACGGGCGTATGAACGTTTTTATATTCCCTTAGCACAGTGTATTCATCTCCAACATCCTTTAGAACCCTTTCTACAAATTCAGAAGAGGTTTTTCTTACTCCACCGTTACACTTGGGACATCCTGTATTTTGGTGTAATATAGAAGAAGGTAGTACTTTCCAAATATATCCACATTTATTGTGTCTACATAGAATATGGGAATTGACTCCTTTAAAATCCTCTAAAAACAAGTACTCATTATTTGTTTTTTCAAATATTTCGATTCTAAAGTCATTATTAGTCCTAATTTTGTGCTTCATAGAACACCTAGGACACTTTTTACTAGAAATCAGACTGCCATAAGTAGCTTCTATGATGTTACCACAAGTACATTTGACTTTGTGTGTCTTGTACTTAGATAAAGGTTCATTTATAAAAATATAATCCGTGTTTTTAGTTAATCTATCTTTATATGTTTTAACTTGCCTACAGTCTGGACACTCAGAGCCTCTAACAAAACAATGCCATGTAATTTTAAATTCTTTATGTAAGGGATTATCACATCTGGCTTTTATTATTTTCTTTAAAACACCATCCTCCCTTCTTTCTCTTATTAAATCTATCACAGTATATAGTGTATTTTCATTAGCCCATTCTTGTGCTTTTTCCAATGTTAGTTTTTTTACCATTTGTTATCACCTCCTGTTTTTTTGAAATACCTATTGTTTTTAGTATGATACACACTGTTTCCACTCACTTGAGTGTACTCCCTTCCGGGATAGTCGTTGAAGGTTCTCCTATTCGGAGCTTCCCTGCTGATTGCCCATTGTAATATTTGCTTGATTTTCAAACTTTCACACTTGACTATATTTCAAATCTATGTTGTAGTTCAAGCAACTTTAGGGGTTTCCAGCATAAAAATGTGTTTTAAACGAGCATAAGTTTTACCCGTTCTGTTTACAGAGTTTATAGCCTTAGCTAATTCTTTGGCTGAAACACTAGACCCTGATGCCGTCCTTATTAGTGAACGTCTTAATCCGTCCATTTGGCTGACCGTCATATTGGCTACAATACCTAAATTAAATACTTCTTTCTCTAGTTCTGCTAAATCCGTCATCGCAAATTGCTTAGCGAATCTAAGACCTCTAAAAGCCAATCCCATATTTATTAGTGATTTAGTAGTTAAATCTGTAGACTTCTTAGTTCTCCCCATAGCTTTCTCTACGGTTTTTAAATTACCTATATTCTTCAAGTTGGAAGTTAATTCTAATAACTCCGTATTTGTTATGTCTATTCCATTAGCAATCCTCTGGAAAGAATTTAAGTTCTTATATATCTTTTGAATATCTATCTTCTCTAATCGTTTAAGAGTAGCTACGAATTCCTTAACTGTCTTAATACCCGATTTCTCTAATTTCATTAACTCTACCATGGTACCTTGAAGTAACTTTGTAATAGCTCCTAGGCTGGTCTGTATCTTATTCTTATCTATCTTTTCAAGACCTTTAATAGAGTTCAACAAAGAAGATATACTTTTTATAGCACCTTGAGCATCTTTAGATAAATCAAGCTTATTTAACTTCATACCCTTTAAACTATTAGCTAGTGCGTTTAAGTTAGTAGCAATAGCACTTGTTTCTAACTCTCCTAGTTTCTTTAACTTAACACCAACTTTATCCATCTCGTTTGCCATATTGATTAAGCCTACTGGTGTCTTTATATCTAATTCAGGAAATCCTTTCTTTAGGAAGTTACCTAATACAGTCATGGATTTCGTAAATGCTTTAATGTCTAACTTACTGCTGTCAAACATAGAATTATCTATTTTCATTTTGCTCATATCTATCGTTGATAACTTAGTAAGTGCCACTGCTAATTTCTCAAAGTTTGCTATGTCTTTTGACTCAACGACAGGTAGCCCTACTGTCTTTTTAGTCTTAGTTTTGGCATCAATTATATTTAATTTAGCTATAATATTATCAAGTGCTTGAGTTTTCTCTTTAAACTCGAGGTCTAGTCCTATCTCTCTATCTGCCATATCTTTTTCTCACCACCTTTATTACTTTTTATTCTCTTTCATTGCATCTTCTTGTTTCTTTGCCTTATATTTCTCTAATGTTCCATCCGTCTTATGTTTCTCTGATATATACATTAAGTGCAACTGTAACTCTCTAAAACTCCAATCTGATATAGCCTTATCAATATTTTCCTTAAAGAAAGGTGTGCCTCTAAATTCTATACCTAATTGTGCTATCAAGTACCCTTGGGGTCTATCTAAATAAGCCATAACTTTGTCCCATAACACATCATTAGTTTTCTCTAAGGATATACTAGGCTGAATCTTGTCAGCACCTAAAAATGACTTCGCTATATCGAAAAACTCTACAATCATATCCTTCATTATATCATCTACTGAATTTACTATCACTTGAAAATCCTTTAAATCTATCTTGTCTAGTATATCATCTATATTTTTTAAATAATTATAAGTAAGAAATGTGAGGTTATTCTTAAATAGCTTATCCTCGGTGTTGATAAATTTAAGGTAGTATTGAATTTTAGCATCTTTCTCTAGTTCTTCATAGGCTTTGTCGAAGTGGTTTTGTGACATATCTAATACTTCGCCATATCGCCTATTTCTAATTCTAGTGATATGAGAGTCATTTATGTCCTTTATGTGAATCTTCAACGGGATAACATAACGACCCACTTCAATAGTTTTCTCGTGATAGAAATTAAACTCTTGTAGATGTATATTATTCTCCACTTTCCTTTGATTTAGCTAATTCCATTAATCTTATTTCTTCTTTAACCTTAATCTCATCTAGCTCTAAGCTTTCTTTAGCGTCCTCTAATTCTATTTCTATTTCAGCATAAGTTCTACTTGAGTTATATTCATCACTTGTTTTCTCTATCTCCTTGAAAACACCTCTACTCTTTATTTTAGTTATTTCGTCTTGAGCTATAGTGACATCATCCATTTCCATAGCCAACTTGTCAGAGTTCAATAAGTAATCCACTAAATCCACATATGAGTTCTTAGTTATTTTCAAATTAGCCCACACATTTTGTTCCTTACCATTCTCGTCTTCGTATGCTTTAATCTCACCATCTATACTTAATGCCAGTTCTAATACTGCTGAAAATGCCGTTGTTTCTTCTGCCCAATTTCTAAACTCTTTACTAGTTTGGTCAATAGTGATCACTATCTTAGACAACTTTGCTCCACCTAATTTCTCTTCCATTCTACCTAGTTCACCTGCATTAAGAACTTTCTCTTTGTGAGGTATTTTAAACTTATCTTCAAACGCCATAACTGCTACTGTTCTATGTTTATTAGTCATACCTGTTGTCTTTATATAAAACATTCCTGCTCCGAACTTAGCTATACCTAATTTTGCTCCTGTTTTCTTTCTATTATTTATCTTTCTCATTATATTATCCTCCCAGATTAAATTTATTTAAAAATAAAGGGTAGCCATTACGACTACCCTATAGCTTTCTTTATTCTCCTGTGTACGCTACGAATGTACTTGTTGAGTATCCCCAATCTTTAATGTCTATCAAGTAAGTGGTGTCTCCACTCCCTGCCGATTTTGTTTTCCAATCTACAGAAATAGCTGACCCACTACTTCCAGCTGTTTTAATGGCTATATAACCATTTCCTGTTGTAGCTGTGTCGGCGTCTATAACAACTACCTCTGCAACCGTTGTTACTAATCCAGTTAGTTTTTCAGTTACAAATATTTTGTTTCCTTTAATTAGGGTATAATCAGGATCTATGGCTGTAGCAGTTGATGCATCACTAACCACAAACATAAACAACTCATTATTATCTCCTGCTTCTGCACCATTTCCGATTAGAACTATGATGTCTCCTGCTGTTCCATTTGTCAATGTTACAGTAGCTATTACACCTGCTGTGGTATTCACAGATCCATATATCACAGCTCCCGTAGCTACACCATTAGATGCTTGACCTACCTCTGCTATGTCTGTTGCTCCCGGTGATGTTGCGTTTACAAGTTCTGTACTAGTAACTCCGTCTATAAAATACTTACTTATAGAACGAGGGTCACAATATCTAGTTCCTGATACTGCATATTTATTGAAATCTGTTCCACTACCTTCATTAAAAGTACAACTCTCTCCTAAGAAATAAGCAAATCTATCTCCCTTTTTAGAGTTATCATTAAAGGCGTACATAGTTTCCATCATTACCATATTCACATCTTTATAAGCAGATGCAACATTATTGGCTTTTTTAAACATAGTACCATCTATGTTTCTTCTGCTTGGGTCAATTATCTTACCGTCTTCTAGTAATAGATACTGAGTATCTAAATCATTAGTAAGTGCTACGATATTTCTAACCCCCGTCACTCCTATAATTATGTAAGTATCTCCTCCGTCAATAAAACTCTCTCCTCTTATCAATGCTATTAGTATACTTCTTGATAAAGTAGAATCTACATTATCCTTAACTAAATTGAAATCATCGCCTAGTGTGAAATCTATTGTCTTTTCTTCATAAGTCTGATTACCGCCCTGTAGCCCTGCGAACTTACCATCACAAGTATTCACTGAACCAGTTTCAACCTTCTTACTCATTAACGGGTCAATATTATAACTCAAACCCTCGTCTGGCAAACTTGGTTTAATACTGAATATTGAAGTTACACCTGTAGTTACATTCTCTGCAAATACACTAATTCTTAGACAACCATTAGCGTGACCTACCGTTCTTGTGTTTTCTATAACTGACATCTTATCATCTCCTTTTTATATTTTTATTATAATATTTTTTATTATTGTTAGTATTTCATCTTCATATTTCTTGAAGTCGCCTCTATTGTACTCATCTATAGTAGCTGTTATATGTCTAGGTTCAAATCCTGAATTATCTCTTGTTGGGTTTCCGACACCCTCAGCTGGCTTCCATCCGTCAACGTTCATTTCTTGGTTGTAAACACCATAGTCATTTATTTTAATCTTAGCCTTAAATCCCTCTTTATAATCTTTAAACGACATATTGTCTGATACATCCCAACCTCTAAAAGCGTTTCCGGGATAACCTCGACTAGCCCACCAGTCATACGACTTCTTTATAGTAGCATCTATACTTATATTAAAATGCTTTGCAAAGCTCTTTATAATTAATGCTCTTGATTGACCCGTATCGTTTACTTGTTTAGTAGCCATAACTTCTAATACTTCAAAGAATAGTTTACCTACTCTATTTTCCACCTTATTATTATTTTTAACTTTCTTTAGGTTATTAATGAGTTTTCTCATCTTCATTATATGTAATTCCTAAAATATCTGACTTGAATAGATACTAAATACGACTGTAAATCATTATTGTTATCTATAATCTCATCAGCACTCCAAGATACTATACTCGCATAAGCCAATACCGTCACTAAGTCTGTATCATAAATAGGAAATTTCAGAGATTTAAAAAATAAGTCTTTTAAACTTTGAATTATAGTATCTATTTTATCTTTATCAGAATCATCTTTAGTCTTAACATAAAAATCCCATCTGTCCATAGCTCCATAATTAAATAATCTAGTGTCTGTAATATCATTAGTAGAAAGTTTCTTCATGAATATCCACTTATCACTGCTTATCTCGAATTCCGAACCATCCTCTAAATCATAATCATATCCTAAAACTGTGTCGACTGTATTTTCTGCTAATAAAAGTTGATTCCTACTTGAGTCCCAATTTGAAATCTCTACACTTTCACCCTCTAAATAAATCTTCCATCCATTTAAGCTTAAAGATGTATCTAACTTTTCGATAGTACCTGAAATACCTTGTAATGCTACAAATTCTTTCCCAGATGGTTTGTAGATTACATCCCCAATATTCCAAACCTGTGAAAATCCTTCTGATAATTCTAATGATGTGTTTGAGTTAATGGTTTCAACAATCTTTAATGTACCATTTATTTTAATAGTGTCATTTACTGAAAATTCAGATGCAAAGAGAGTTCCATTTCCTGTCACTATATCTCCTGTTATATCTTGAATTGTTCCTGTCGTAAGTGTGTCTGATGTATTTAAAGGACTTAAAGTCTGTTGAGAATATAGAGAAGTTATTCTTTTAATATCACTATAATCACTATTATAAGACACAAATACATCGGTTAAATTATCATTCAAGAACTTATACAAGCTTTTTTTTACCTTCATTTATGCCCCCTTATGATTTTAGTTCACATATTATATTGACAGAATTTTCTAATTCTCCCATACTTTCCTCTTTAATTACATACTTCTTTCCATCATATTTCACTAATACATTATTTATCTTGAAGTCTTCATTGGGACATACTACAGTATTAGTTCTATCCAATACATTGGCTATGTCAGAATAAAGCATTATTATCTCTACATCATCACTTGAATACACAGTGTTATCCGCCTTTAGCCTACTCTGATCTATTTTAGATACAAGACATTCTACTATAAAACGCTTATTCTTATAGCTATCAGATAGTGCTGTATTTGGATACATCAAAAGACAATTTTTAATCTCTTCTTTTTTATCCAAAACTAAGCTCTGAATCAAATCCAACCCTGCTTTATGTATATCTGCCAAAGAACCCATTACAGTGTTCCCGTTTCAGTTCTTCTAACCAGCCAAATACTTCCACCATCTTCTTCGGCTTGACACTTAGACAGTTGATTTTCATAATCACTTTTTAGTCTTAGTAGTTCCGATATAGGTGTTTTTGATGAGTTTAATTGTATGTTAATATTTCCATTTTTAACTTCGCTAACACCCAGTAAGTCTAAATTATAATTTGCTATAGCTGTATCTATTTTCCATATCTGATACCTCAGCCACACTATTTTACTAGTCGAATAAAGAATATCTCCCGATGCTCCTGATGTAAAAGCTGTCTTTACCGTAAATTTACTATCACTAATAACAGAATCAACACTTACTGATTGACTATTTAAGACAACTACATCATCTTCTAGTAATGATAAAAAATAAGTCAAGCTACTTCCATTTACGGTTACACCTGATAGTGAAGTTATAGCTCCTAGTGGATACATATAAATCACCCCTTTTTATTTTACTTTTGCTTTACTCGCACCTGATGATGTCTTTATTGACGCAACTTCTTTAGCTTTAATTATCTCTATTAAATCTGACATTGATTTAGATATTTCTTTTAATTCCAACAACATCTCTTTATTAATATCTGTCATATCTGACAACTCTATCATTTGTGCTACTACTTCTTTATTAGCTCTAGTGTATTCTACTGTACCAGAACCATACACACTAGCACATATTGTATTTGCATCTGATACCTTTTCTTTGAATTTATCAAGTTTATCTACTGTCATATTAATCCCCCTTTTTATGCAAAGGAAACACTAATGTGTTCCCCTTGTTAATTATTTAAACTTTATTCAGAATACTTAAAATTTCCATTCATTGTTGTTACCCAAGCCTCTAGTGCTGTTATAGAATCGGCTATCATTACTCCTGAAGCATCTCCTCTTCCAGCTTTTATGTCCAATATTCCACCAGCTAATCTATTTCCTTGGTACCATTCCTCTGGAAATATTCTACTTTTAGATCCACCCATATCAACTACTGACTTAAATGCTTTTAGGTCATCTTTCATCACAATACCTAATCCTCTTTGTTGCTCATCTATCTCTACTCCTCTTACTAGTAATGGACTACCTATTCCTTCAAGATACCCTTTATCTAGGAATATCATAAAGTCTTTGTGCATCCCCGGAATCTTTTTCCATTCAGCTCCGAATGCTTCTGTTACAGTTCCAAATATAGAAATATCTTGATTGTCTAAAGAGTTGGCTAAAAGTGCTACTTGTTGAACTATTCTAGGATGAGCAAGAACGATAACTCCCTTACCTGAATATTCATTAGTATCCTCTATTAAATCTATCATATTAGTTATATCTGATGATGCATACGTAGCCCCTACAAGTGCTCTATAATGATTTCTTGTAGTAGCTCCATCTGTAGTTGTTAAGAAATCTGCATAATCTTCCCCTCTAGCAAAACCAAATGATCTTTTGTATCCAGCCAATCCAGTTGTTCCTCCATCTAATGTTGGAACTGTATCTGATTGAGTAGTACCAGTTATAATTGACTTTAGTCTTGAGAATGGTAAATATCTATTAATATAAGTGTTTCTTATTGTTCTTAAAGTATCTAAAGCCTTAGCATTTAAGTTTATGTTTTCATTTCTTGATTGTAATATAGTTTCATCGTCATAGTCGAAATTCATTACATTAAAACCTTGACTTCTCTCTAAATCAAACTTATCTAAGTAAGCTCTAAATTCCTTTGCTGATGTCTGTATTGTTCCTGCTGTAAATTTAATATTATGTACTTTGATTGGAAGAGGAGTACCCTCTTTTCTTGGAGTTATCTGCTCCATAGGTTCTAACACCATATTCAATGCGTTCGTATGCTGTATTGCTTTCGAGTTACTTGCTGTTATTTCAGCAAAGACTCCTCTTAAATCATCAGAAGCTCCGTACTCTATATTGGGAATTGTACCGATATTTTCCCTTCCCGTGTATATTGATAAATCTGCCATTTTATATCATCTCCTTTTTATTATTTTTATTAGATAATTCCTTATTTTGTTTATAGTGGACATATAATATGCCCACTTACTTACTAACTTATTATACTGCTGATAAAGCTACTGCACCTATGTTCTCTATAACAACCCATTCTGTGGCTGACTTATACCCCAATACTAACTCGTCAAGAGCATCTGCGAAAGTAGCTGTGTTATTTGTACCATCAAAAGTCACACCTGTAGCAGTTGTGATAACTAAATTCTGTGTACCATCAACAGCTAATTTAACTCTTACTTGTGTTCCAACCTCTGGTGCCGCTAAACTTAACGCAACTGGTACTGCTGCTCCTGTCGTAACTAATCCTATTCCTGCTATTGCTAATACTCCATCTACCGTTATTTCAACTACATCAAAGTTACTAGCTGTTGTTACTGCTCCTACCGTATCTTCGCTTACGTCAATTAAAACAGCACTTCTTGATAAAACGTATCCTACTGGCTGATTTATCTCACCTACAGTTACATTCTCCGTAAGAGTGAATGCCCCTGCTACTCCTAAGTATAACTTTGCTCCAATTTGTAGATTAGAATAAGTATTCTCCGTTACGTCTACTATTGCAAACTTGTTAACATCGGTGAACCTTCCTTCTCTTAATGTCGATACCTTGTTGAACTCTTTAGCAGCCCCCCAAGCATCCTCACTACCATTTACAACTATACCTTGTGCTTTAACAGGTGTTGTTGCATCTGCTAAAATAGCCTTTCCGTTCGTGTCTATACCGAACAATAACCCTTCCGTTATATCAAGATTAGCTATTACGTTCTTCCTGATATGTGCCAACGCATCTAATCCATACTGTGCTACATCTGCCATTTTGTATCATCTCCTTTTTTATTTTATTTATAAAATCTGCTAAATCACAGTTTCTATTAATTACATATTTTTTAACATCTTATCTATGTAGCCCGCTGTAAATGATTTAATATCACTATCTCCCTTTTGATTTCCAGAAGTAGTTACTCCATTAAATGCTGACTGCCCTGCTTTACTTTTAGCTTTATGTCTCTGTTCCTCTTCCTCGGTATCAAAGAATTTCTTTAAGAATCTATATTCTGTTTTTTGAATATCATAATCTTCATCGATCAACACTTTCTTTATTTTGTCAGCCAACCAAGGCTTATCTCCTGCCTCTTTCAATAGTTCCGTTTTAAACTTTTCCTTTTCAATATTTAATTCAGCTAATTCACTATTTGTCTTCATTAGTTTTTCTAGTTCAGCCTTTTCAGACTCAGCCTTTACCCTTGCTTTCTTAGATTCTTCTACCATTTCTAGTAACTCTTTATCTTTTCTAGCCTTCTCTTCCGACACCTTATTGTCCTCTATCTCTTTCAATATATCATCTTTATTCAAACCTTCTTTTAATCCAGTCATAAGTTTTTCAAAAGTTTCTCTTTCTTTCTTAGCGTCCTCTTGTAGTGCTTTAAACTTATCATCAAAAGACTTTGTTATATCATCTACAGCCTTCTTAGCATCTTCCTTTTCTTTAGCAAGAGCCTCTTTTAAATCTTTCTTATTGTTTTCTTCTAGCTCTTTCAATTTTGACTCAAGGTCAACTTCTGGCTTTTTCTCTATCACTGGTTCTACAATACCCTCTACCTTCTTCTCTGTATCTATAACCTCTTTTGTCTTATCCCCCATTTTGTATCTCCTCCCTTTTTTAATTACTTATCATGTTCTTATCTACATTCTGACCATTAGCCACTTTATCTACTAATTCGTTACTAGCAAAACTTTTATCTTTATTATCATCACCTAACTCTTCGTTTATCTCTTTCTTTCTAAGTTCTATATCTTTATCTGACTCATCGCTCTCGATATAAATCTCTTGCTTAGATTTTTTATTTGATTTTATTTCTGATTGCTCATATAGTAATTCATCAAAAGCAGATGATTTTATAATAAATTTAGGCTTCATAAATCCTATATTTTTATCTGTCTCTTCTGAATACATATCATTTTCTTTTAACAATATCTTAAACCATAATTGAGTTTCTTTTATAGTGTTATCAACATAAAGTTCTATCTTATTTTCAGATGGTAAGTTTAACTGTTGAATAACTCTACTTGAGTCTATATTCAACTTTTCTCTAAGTGTAGGTGTCATTAGCCCAGCTTTATCATATAGGTCATCTCTGGCTAGATTAAACTCTTTAAATACACTATCAAGCCTGTTTGATATTTGTATATCCTTGACTATAGCTTGCTTATCTCCTGCATTATCTGTGCTAGTTACTCCTAATAATCCTCCCGGTGTTCTCTCGGCTCCAGCCACAGGAACTCCATCTACGATTATAATTAAAGGGTATCCTAACATTCTATTTATTTGTCTTACATCAGATGTTATAGAGTCTAATGTTAATGAAGGGTCTATATACTCACTAGCAGGAACTTCGCTAAACTCCTCTCTCTGCTTCTTATACCCCTTTATATGTATTAATGGAAAGTCATTTATATAACTATCTCTATTCTGTATAATCTCTACGTTGTATTCTTTTTTATTATCTTTATCTAGTTTCTGAATACCATTATCGTCTAACATAGGATCGAAAATTATCTTCCTTCCTCTCTCATAAATTATGATACGCTCTCGTCTTGTAGTAGTGACATTCCCTGTTGCGTAGTCAGCGTTTGAGTCCTCCACCCATTCCTTATACACATACTGTTTATATCTATTCATACTATCCATGACTGCTCTTATCATATTCTTAGAGTCTAAAACTCTTAATCTCGGAGTCTTATCTTCTTGATCGTTAAAGTATATTTCAAAGAAACTATCTCCTTTTGATTCCAGAGTGTCATAGTTCTCGTTCTCAATTCCTTTCCAGTCTATTTCATTTAATGCTTCCTTTATTAACCTTCTCTTAAAATCATCTCTTGTCTTTACAACATTAAGATTAGGACAATAAGATACTATTTTTTTAATTACTGAGTTCATGAAATTATAAGATATATATAACTTCTTCAGTTCTTCATCTGTTATAGTTATATTCTTATCAAGAATAAACTTTTCTTTAAATGCTTGAAATGAATCTCCAATTCTTAATTTATTGATAGTCTCAAGTATTTGTTGCCTTGATGATAGTGATTTATCCACAAAGCTATCTTGTAAAAATGGATATACTGCCATTTAGTCACCTCCTCTCTCGTTATAAAGTTGTAATGTAATTTGTTGGGAATTTATTATCATTTTCCGATACGTCTGTATTCTTTTTTAAGTATAATCTGTATTTAACTGCTCCGAGTTGTATTTGCTTTCTTGTCTTTACACAAGTCTGAACATAATGTATACAATACCCTAACATAGCAAACGCCATGGCAAAATCGTCATAAGATGATGCCGTATTAGGTGCTTTATAGGAATATTCCCCATTAACCTTCTTGTACCTCTTTAAAGCACATATCTCTTTTAGCAGATAGTCATAACCCCTGTTTTGTTTTCTAAACTCTTCTACGGGTAGTTGATAACTCTGATTATGTAATATATTCTCTATGTGTGCAAACATCTTTGACTTCTCATTAGCACTAAACTTAAAAGGAACTATCTGGGTGTTTGTCACCTTTTTTAATTCGGTGTATATCGAGTGAGTAAAAAACTCTTGCGTTCCTGTGTCATCTACTATTAGAAAATCTAATTTATTCGTAACACAAGTGTCTACTACTCTCTTAATTAGGTCATCAGGATTAGCACTTGTACCAGCTTCTTTTATTACGATAGCTTCCGTCAATCTAGTTTCATTACGACCTTCGTACACTTTAGCCAAACCTAGCACCATAGGGAATCTATCATTTTTTAAAGCTGGATCAATAGCACCTATTCTATATGTATCGTTTCTGGTATGCTGCGATATATTACTCTCAACATCCCCTGTTAATATATTGTTATCCTTTAAGAACTCCATAGATGTAAACTTGTCATTTGTTAGGTTAAAATTACACATATACTCGGTTTGAATATAAGAGCTATAAAGACCATACTCATCTATATCTTTCAATATAGACCTCGAATACTTTTCAGCGTGTTTTTTACTCACAAGTTCTTTGTATTTTCTTATTGTTTCCCAATTCATTATTATCTTTAAATTCTCTGGGATATTTTTACTAATATACATATTGTATAGAAGACACTCATTTGAGTTTGAACTTGTACCTATCGTATATATAACACCACCCGTTCTATTTCTAAATGGTTTTACATCTAAATAAGCTTCCATATCCACATCCTGACTTTCATCAAAAAACATAAAATGTGAAGTGTATCCCGGATTCATAACATTTTTATTCATAGACAATATATCTATCGAACTATATGATATAGATTCTCCATTTATAACTTTATTTATTTCTATCTTGCTCGAGTTCTTTTTCAATATTGTTTTAGTTATCATTTTCTCTTTCCACTCTAAAGGTTGACTTGGATATAATTCATTAAACAATTCTATAGCCTTATGTAAGAATGGTGTTAATTTATCTAATTGGTCACTAGCTGTATCTGCCTTAAATGAAGTAAATGTCATATAGTATCTATCCTCTTCTATGAATATATGTTGTGCTACGAATACAGTACAAAATGCTATTATGACTCTTGAGATGTGGCTTTTCCCGCTTTGGCGAGCTATTGTGCAAGCAACCTCCGAACTATCCAAGTTAACAGCACTCATTATTACTTTTATTGCTATAACCCATTGAAATATATCTAAATACCCTTTCTTAATCTCACCTGTTCTTTTATCTGTTATACTTGTTGAGAATTTTACAAATAAAATAAAGTCGTGTAGAACACTACCTTTGACTATTTCCTCAATACTCAAGCCTTCTTCTATATTACCGTTGTATCCTATTGGCTCGAAAAACCCATTATCGAGTTTCTGGAATAGGATACCATGTTCCTTATCGTAAAACGCATTGTCTGCCATCTAAACCCCCTTAGCATAGCTTCGTTGTTTTTAATAGTGGACTCCTTCACCCGTAGTACGCTGATTAAAATGTCTGCCATCACTTATCTCTAAGTTTATGATTATTTTCTGGTCTACTAACCCAGCATCTATCAGATTTTTATGGTGTCAGCAACACCTCTTTTAAAGCTCTCTTTTGTAAGTGTGAGTTCACTATCTATATAATCTTAATTCCCTCTAGGGAACTAAAATTTATTATATTACTCTTTGTTTTTTCATACTCATCTTGCATATCGGTAACAACTGTGCTAGTCTTGATTTCGTCATTCTTTAATACGACATCACCTAATAGTTTAGTCTTAGTGTTAACATATTTATCCAGTCTATCCAGTTGCTTTAGTAAGTCCTCGCCCTCTGAGCCTGAGAGTTTAATCTCTTTCTTTATCATATCTATACAGAATTGATTATCTGCTAAGTTACTTTGCTTTAGTATATTAGGATTTGTCTTCAACTCTTTCTCAAAAGCCTCTTCCGACTCTGTCCAGTGAAGTTTGACTTGAGCCGATAATGACTCTCTGTTATTCACTATCAATTCTACTTGCTCGATATCTACCAACGTACCTTGATATTTCAACTTATCCACTATACTATCTGGACTAAATGTCATAGCTCTTAATCCTACGATACTGTTCTGTAACTCCTCGCTCATCTCAGTTGATAATTCACCTAAACTATATCTCTCTAGTTCTTTCTCTAGCTCGGCTATCTTATCAGCCTGTGCTAAATTTAAACCCTCTAACTCCTGTATCCTTATTTCCAATTCTCTACTTAGCACCTTATCCTTAGTGACTTTCAATAATGACAAAGCATACTCTTTAGATTTTCTTTCACTAACCCCTCTAGCCGATTCCGCCATTATCTACTCACCGCCCTTATTGCATCTTTCATTTGTTTCTCCGTGAATGCCTCTTTTAAATAATCTGTGAATAACTCTAAGTCATTATTAGCATCAATAGGCATTATAGATGATCCTAATTCCTTTGCTAACTTCTTTAAGAAGCCCACACCTGTAGTTTTTACTTTTGCTTTTCCAGTAGGTGTCTTCACCCCTCTCCAAGTGTCGAATGGTACTGAAATAACATTATTCTTAACTCCATAATCATATATAATATCTTCTCGTACTCCCCTACCTTTATAAGGCTCGGAATCCACTAAGAATCTATACATCCAATTGCTTAATGTCCCTACTGACTTAAATGTAGCCACATTTTCTTTAAACTTTTCTGTACTCATTAACTTCCTTATTGACACCCTGCATCCATTTTCATCTATTAAATTCCTTAATAGATACTCTTTAAAATCTCTGTTGTTAAGCCTAACCTTTCTCGGTCTTCCAATAGCCATACTCATCACTCCTTTTTTTCTTTTAGGCTCACACCAATCACTTTTACTTTTACATAAAAGGGGAGGATAACTGATGTGAACAATAAAAATTTTAAATTAGGTGTTGTTTTTTTTAATAAAATGTACTATACTTAAGTATATAAGGAAGTAATTGATATTTCGTACACTTGATTACCCCTATATTATCGATAAGAATTATAAAAAATCAAGGAGGAATTAAGAAAATGAGTAATAAATACAAAATATTAACGAAAATATTAGAAAAGAACGTTATTGAGTATCAAAGAAATGAGTCAGAAGAGGGTTTGGAGGCTATACTTGGACACTATTTTGAAGTCTTAGGAAAGATAAGTGTGAGATACTTCAATGAGTACAATGAGGATTATGTAGCCTTAGCTATTATTGAGATAATAAAAGGGTTAAAAAGATATGATGCCACTAGAGGTGTTAAATTTAGTACATTTATGAAGGTAAGATTAGATGGTACGGCTTTAGATTTGTTAAAAAAGTACAAAAGTATTCAAGATAATGTATCTTATAAGGAAGATATGGATTTATATCAGTGCTCTGAGAATGCACATGTTGATAAGGATGATATATTAGAGATAGTAAAGCAACATACTACTGATAGAGAATACACTATATTTATAAATTATGTATTAAATTCTCTTAATTTTACAGAAATAGGTACGCTTAATGGGGTGAGTGGTTCAAGAATACATCAGATTTATGATATAGTTATAAAGAAATTGGGAATGGTTGAGGCTTTAAGGGATTATATATAAAAAAGACAGAGATTAATTTCTCTGCCTTTCTGTTTTACTTTGAATTAGTTGCCATATTCTCTATCTCTATAATATCTTCAAGAGAATCAGCTATGCTCTTATTATCATAAAACCACCGTTTTATTATGTAGTAGATTTAGTCATACCATACTTCTCAACATAATAAAACAAACATTTTACTGCTTGTTTAGTCTATCTATACCTGTATTGTAGTAAGTCTCATCTAATTCTATACTTCTTCTATTGGTATTTTCACTGTCTTATTACTTACTTTCTCATACAGATTAATTATAAATTCTCTTCCACGCTGTGTTATTCTTCTATGATAAATAACTCTTCCGTTATCTAACACTTCTTGTTTGATGCTATCATAACCTAGTGCTGAATATTTTGAATACATAATCCAAGTTCCATTTTGTTTATATTGAATGCCTTGTTCGTGTAACCACTTATTCATTGTTACGGCACTCTTAAATCCGATTTCTTTAGCAACTTCAGTCGCAGTGTATGTCTTATTCACATGAGTTAGTATGTTCACAGTCTTCTCGGCTTCTGTTCTCTTCTCTTTCTCTACTTTAAACATTTGCAACACCTTAATCATATGGTCGGGGTTAGATAAGGCTTGTTCTACAAAATCTTCTGTTGCATATATTCCATGCTTTCTTATATTAGGCAACACATCTCCAGTGACCCATAGTTGAAATTTAATTGCCTGTGGTTTTCTACTTTGCATTAATAGTAAATATAGACCCTGTTCATTTAGTATTGAAAATGCTTGGTTCCCTCCATTTGTATCAAGGGTATAACTTGAAGTTACCCCCTTCTTCTTACTGTTTAAATCACTTAATGCCTTTGATGTATTAGTTAGTTCTAAGATATTGCATACATCTTTAGCCACAAACCACACAGCTCCATCCTTTACTACTGTTCTTACTTGTCCTAACTCTTCATTTTTAAATACTGTTAATTCCATCTTCCTCTCCTCTTTTACTAAAATTCACTATATCTATAAGTATACTACCATAAATAACCCTAATTGTCAAGCTATTTGATTAAACCACTACACTTATCTCTAGGTGCGGTGGTTTGATTGGATTAAAACCCTTAATAATCTTTTTTAAATACATAATAGACCTGTGTCTATTAACTTTCTTTGCAATCTCACAATATCTAGTGTTGTTTGTTATATTATTTACATTTATTAGATTGCCATCTAAGGCATTTTTATTATATTTTCCACATTCTTTCCACAATAAGCCTTCTATTTTATCCCAATCCACAATATTCCTCCTCGTAAAATGTCGCTTTTATTACCGAATCCTATCTAGTAATCTATAATAATTAAAATTTAATAGATTTATTTCTGTTTCATTTTTAGGGTGAACTACGTCGAAGTCTAAAATCTCATTACAAATGTGGGATTTTTTTATAATATACTTGATGAGGTTAAGGCTCACACTCTCTATTACAGGATATTCTCTTATTGATGTCTTGGCACCTACAAGGCTACGAGTTACTTGATTGCTAAGATCTCTATCTCTACCCCGCCAGTCCCTCAAGATACTTATGTCTTGTATGAATTCGGCTAGCTCATAGAAATGTATATCTAATATACCCTTTTCTATTTCAGCTACTTTTCCCCCTAGTGTAATATTGTACTTAGCGTTATGGAAAAATATAATGTCATTATATTTGTTATTGTGTTTATTATCTAAGTAGATTCTATCTCTTCCTGTTAATCTTCGTGTGACAACAGCTTCTTTATTTTTAAACATATAAGAGTCCACATCTTGATAGAAGTAACGAGACAAACTTTTATCATTTGTAATCGTTTCAAAGAGGTCGTCTATATAGAACAAGGGTGTGAGACTTATTTGGTCGTTTAAGTCCTCAGGCGTAAGAGGGGAATATTTATCATCTGGGCATATATTTAACTCAATATTATTTTCTTTACAGTAAAGTGCTAGCTTGTTTTTTTGGTATTCCGACATAATATCATTAACAAATGTACCTATTTTAAATTTATACATATCAACTCCTCCTTTGTAAAAGCTATAATTTATCGGGTTTTATCCGTAACATTCTACTGTATGCTATCCTGTTATCTATCTTAACTCCCCACTTCTTATATTTCTTAATAAGTTTTTTATTTATAATCTTATTTGGTATCAACACTTCATCCAATAAGCCTTCTAAGAAATCTGTCAGATATTCATCATCATATTTAGAATAGTTATCCTGATAAGACTTTTGTTTTAGAAGTATATCGTTAGGAACTTCCTCGGTCAGGAATATCATAGAGTCAGTTAAGTATAAAAACTTACCACTTGTACCTCTAACGATATCCTGTATAGTAACTAACTTGGATAAACCCTCTAAGTAGATACGGTCAAAGATACTTATTTCTGGTTCTTCTATGTCTCCTTTGAACAATGTTACAAACGTGTCCCTATCTATCAACGGGGATCCCTCAGCTACTAATCCACCTCCTATATAATTATATCTCTGTCTACTTACATACTCCACTATCTCAACTTTCATTATATCCTCCTTTTAAATTTTAAAATTATACCATAATAGGCTCAACATCTAGTACTCCACTATAATACCTAATTACACATACCTCAAGTCCTTCTTTTTCAGCCAAGTCTATCATATGCTTAGTGCCTTTACTTTTTCCGTCCCAAAATGCTATCAGCATATTTCCATATTCAGCCATTTCTTTATTTCGTAAATACCCAGCTCTCTTACCGTGTATGTTCCATTTAGCAGGAAACTTAGATATTTTTATATTGTACTTCTTAGCAAACCGTTCTCCAAGTTTATCGGCACCATTAGCTGTCCCCGAAACTATCTCTATTTCATTTTTATGACCTTTCCCTATCTTTGATACTATAGTCTCTATAACGCCTTCTTCCATAAAGTCAAAATTAACGAAATCTCTTCCTCCCGCTATGATTATTCTATATTTAAAAGGGGTGTCGCATAGTTTAGCTAAGAAATCCCCATGACACCTCTTAGGAGAACAGAAACATCCCAATATCTCGTCTTTTAACTCATATAAATAAGGAACTAAATCACTATCCCAAAAGTATTTCTCATATTCATCACAAACCCTATCTCTTTCTTTATCTGATTTATCCTTCATTGTAAATGGATTACCCCATTTCGAACCTCTTCCGATGTATATATTTGACTTATCTGTGTTTTTATTTACTACAATGGTAGCCATCTAAACCTCCTTTTATTTTACTAGTACCGTACATATACCAATCTAACTTCTTCTGGGTCATACTTTCTCTCAACCCAATCCTTTACTTTTATAAATTCATCTAGTATTTCTTTTACATACTCTATGTCTTCATACTCAATACACTCAAAACCCAATCTATTCATTGTTATCTTGTAAAAGTGGGAACTGAGATAATCTAGTGCATCCATAGTGGACGAGCACACATCCTGTATACTTTCCTGTTCATTAGATATAAGACTTCTTAAAACAACTCCTGTCCAGTGTGTTGATTGCCAGAAAAACGTAGGTATTCTAGTGCCATAGTCTTCATAGGCTTCCGTATTATTTAATTCTCCAAATCCAGTATCCTCATCTAGTAATTTCCACTCCTCATTTATTTTATATTCACATACTATCTTAAAATCTACTCCCATAAAACCTCCTTTTCTATATTAATGCTATATCCTCTAAGCTAACCTCACTCAACCCATACATTCTAATCTGCCTCTCAAAATCCTCATTATCAGTATAAAGGAAACTCCATAAGTTACCCCTAACTTTCCATACCTCTAGTCTAGCCTCACCTTCTGTCATATGAGTTAGTCTTACATAGTTCTTGAATAATGAGTTTCCGTTTATATCTGCGTGATTTGTTCCGAATGTAATGTAAATATTTTCATGTGTTTTATCCATGTTTATCATCTCCTTCTTTTAATTAGTCTACCGTGTAGCAATCACCCTTATGCACAGAGCAAGTTGAATTCATATATCTTTTTATGAACTTATTATATTCCTTTATTGTTAAATCTAACTGTTTCTTATTTTCCCTAATAGCCTCACTACTAAATAAAGTCAGGCTATCGAATTCATTCCTTAATATACGTAGTAAATAATCGTATGAATATTCTTCTTTGTCCCCTAATTGTGATTTACTTATTTTATTATTTTTCCTCATATCGTCTCTATAGTTCTCATAACTTTGAATAATTCTCTCATATTCGTCCCCTATAAGACTCGGGTTCTTCCTAGCCATACTACCTGTAAATTTTACATAGTTATACCCTAACATATTATCATCTCCTTAATTTTGATATTAGTTTCCAGTTATTAATAAATACCCTATTCTTACTCTCACCTACACGCACACTCAACTGTTCTTCTAGTTTATCTATCTCCTGCTCAATAGGTCTATTAGTATTTACTTTGAATAATAAATCCACCTTCGTTTCTGCCGTTTCTCCACATTGGCATTCTACTATATATTTATAATGATACCTTCTAGTTCTTTTCATTTGTTTCCTCCTTTTTAGTTTTTCTTATTACTCGAAAGCCGTAGTCGCTGTCGCTCCTACCAGCTCCATTGCCAATACGGTTAGACAATACACAATTACTCTCGTCGTCGTACCAGCTACCTCCTCTCAAGGGTTTCACGTTATCATGACTATAACACCACTCCCATATATTACCAGTTATATCATATAATCCAAACTTATTAGGATTCTTTTCCCCTACTTTATGCGTCTTGTTTTGGCTGTTTCCCCAATACCAAGCCACTTCGCCTATAGTGTCGCTCCCACTATACTTATACCCATCGTCAGCGAAAGATAGCCACTCTTTTTTTGTTGGTAGTCTATACCCATATATCGCTATTCCTGTTGTTGCCTCTACCACTGTTGCCGATGTTATATTGCTTGCTCCTTCTGTCCCACCATACACTATATCGGTTAGTGTATAATATGACTCTACACCTTCTGCTTCGCTTAATTTATTGCAAAACATCACTGCGTCATACCAAGTTACATTTTCTACAGGTAATTTCTTACCGTGAAAATGCGACGGATTATACTCCATCATTTTCTCATATTGCCTCTGTTTAACTGGATATTTTCCAACCAACAAGCCTTTTACTTTTATCATTTTCATATTACATCCTCCTCAATTATAGCTTTTGCCCCTTCTTCTGTTTGAGTAAATTTTGAAAAACTTTTTTCCTGCTCTTCTAAGGTTATATCAGTGTTAACCGATTTTTTTGTTTTTATTTTTCTCACCTCTTCAACTTTTTTATAGAAACTTTCCTCATCTCTAATGATTTCTGATAATTTTGCCATTCCTTCCACTCTCCTTTTTATCTAATTTACCATAAAACTATTTTATCTCTATATTTAATCCTGTATTTTTCTCAAATCTTCTAATACTATTTTTAAGAATAAGTATTTCTTTGGTTAAATCTTTATCATCAGTGACTACCGTGTCTTCTTTTATATGAAGTATCCTATCTAGTATAGCTATATTCTCTTTTAAATATAAAAACCTTTCTTTTGTTATACATTTCACCTACTCTCGCCCTCCTTTTATTTTATTCCTTTAAATATATGAGCTATTACATCTACAGTCCATCCATTCCCAAGCATTTTTCTTGCTTGATTTTCGCTACATACAGCAAAGTAATCTTCTGGAACAGTTTGTAATTTACAGCATTCTTTTAATGTATAATATCTAAAGGGTAATTTTTTATTAAATGCGTCTGGATGTCTTCCTATTGGCATAGTTGTCAATACATTGTCTTTTGCGACTGTGGTTAAGCAGTTGCTTTTGTTTGTATTTGTTGCTCTAACTTCTAAGCATTGCGTTATAGGTATATCTTTGTTATAATCCTCTCTTTTGCCATTCTTATTTAATCTTCTTCCTAATATTGTAGCTTTGTTTAATCTACGACCTCTTACAGCCGAGGGATTTTTCATGGCGTAGTCATCTAATATATCTTCTAGGTTTATACTCTTATCTTCTGGCTGTTTTATGTCTGGTATATTAGTCCAATATAATCTTCTTCTATTTTGTGCTGACACGAGGGAGCTATTGATCTCAATAGGATCTATTCCTATAGCTTCGGTTAGTACATTTCTCCACTTCTCTACCATTACTACGTTTTCCAATAAAAAATATTTTGGCTTTATTTCTTTCAATGCTCTCATATATTCCCAAAATAAGTAAGATTGCCCAGAGAACTCAAACCCTTCTGATTTTAATTGTAGATATTGACTCAGTGATAAAATTTCAATATTTTCTTTAGTGGTCATACCGTTTCTTTTCCCTGAGAAAGAAAAATTTTGACAAGGTGACCCTCCAGTCAATAAATCTATCTTTGGTAATTTAGTGAAATCTATAAGTCTAACATCTCCAAGTATATTTATTTCATCTTGTGGGTAGTTTTCATTGGCAACCTGTAGTGCATACTTATTTATCTCGCTACTATAATAATTGTCGACTTCTATTTCTGCTCTTTCTAGTGCTATTCTACCACAGCTCATACCGTTAAATAATGATAATATATTGATTCCTTTAGTTTTCATTATACATCTCCTTTTTTTTATTTAATTTCACGTAAAATATTAATTTTATCCTGTTTTATTTACCCAAAGATACATCTGACACCTAAGATGAGTCCAATAAGTATCAATACCCACCACTTTTCTAGTATATTCTCTACTTTCGTTATTGCTTTGTAGTATAGCTCTGTTAATTTATTCATCTAATCATCTCCCCTTATTTGATACCTACACAATAACATATATTTCGTTAATTGTCAAGATTTTTTGTTAATATTTATCCACTACAGTTTGAGTAGTTATAATATATTCACCTTTGTCACAATTCTCCACAGCTTCTTCCATTGAATCATACTCTCCTCGTGGTATAAGTACCGAGTCTTTTAAGTCTAGATTATTGTCTATATACCCATGCTCTTTATATATTGAAAAGTTATAGTCAGTATTTAAGTATGTGACTTCGCTTACTATTAAATACTTCGTTACTAATTTCTTAGTCATTATTATCATCCTCTTTAAATTATTTATTATCTAATCATTCCCAACACTATCCCATTTATACGACCAAGTAGAAAGAAAACAATAGCATATATAGCTACTCCTCTTACTTTTAAAATATTACCCATAAGTAGTCCTATGGACACACACACTATCACAACTATTGTATTAATCAATGATTCACCCAAATTTATCACCTCCTTTTTTTAATTCATACATCATTATAACATATTGTTTAGTAAGTGTCAATGGTTAATTAATACCAAAATCCATACTTATCTTTGAACTTTTCAAACGTTCGGTATGGTAATGCAATTCTTCCATCAACTCTAGCATGTTTTCTTGTAGGTTACCCAAGTTATCCTCTAATAGTAATTCATTAATCGTTGTAGTTAATTCTTTTATTATGGCTTTCTCTTCGTTCATTTGTGCCTCCTTTTGGTTATTTATTTCCTACTTTTTACCTAGTGTGAGTATGTGGCAATAACCACTATTGGTTACTGATTGTATCCAAAATAACCACTATTGGTTATCATACTAACCCCGATTTTCCATAATGTTATCAATACTTTTACTCACTATTACGGGTTTATTTATGAGTACTTCTCTATTTAAGTTATACATCAAAAGCCGAAACCCTATTAGTAAATTTGAGTTTATCGTCATTAAAGTTCCTTTTCAAGTACTCTATTTCTTCTTTACTTAGAAACTCATCTATATCATCTTTAAATAGAGTATATATAGTATAGTCTATCTCACCATCATAGAGGTATATGAGGTTTTAGGTTCAATATGAACCATTTTTTTACTTTTTTACATTCAAATTGAACCTATAGTAAATTCCTCCCAACCCCAATGGTGCCAGTGTCTAAGGGGGTATTTTGTTGAATCTCCGTCCTATATTATAACTGACTGCACCGTAGGGAGTAGTCCTTGTAGTAGTTATAGACCTAATAATAAATATAAAATAATAAAACTATTATAATTTGAGTGCATGTTTCCTCTCTAAGTATAAGTATTCAAGTTCTCCTAGGTAGTCTTTTAACTCTCTATGAAAAGCTATGAATACAGTCTCATCTATTTTCCTACCTTTAGATGCAAATAAAGGATTAAGTAATATATAACTCCCTGTTTTGAATGTTTCTTTTGCTAATATATTATATTTCTTTATATCAGGATTAATGTGCCTAGTCCAAGCACTGTTAGATATATTTAGATAGATTTTTAAATCACTAATTTTTTTAACTGGTCTATCATTTCCATATTTTAATCTCCCTCCGTCTGAAATCATTCTACCTACTCGATATAACATACCCATTGTATGTAAATTTAACTCAGAGTCTACGTCAGAAACAGAACACATTACAAACCCTTTATGTTCGGGTAGCCTTGTAAAATCTAATGTCGCACCAGTAAGGCTTTTCTTGCCTAGTACCATTAAGTACTCTATTTCTGTAAGAGTAAGTTTATCTGGATCGTTATCGAGTAGGTGATTCAATCTTCTTCTTATCTTTTCTTCTTTCTCTTTTAATATTCCCCTGTATTCATCCACCTCAACCTCTTCGCCTGTTCTAGTATTAATTATTAGTAAGTCTTCCATCTTATCACTCTCCTTTTAGTTTTCTTTAATCACTTCAAGCACTACCCCTTTAATTTTATATATCGTTGTAATATATTATTTAGTGAGTGTCAATGGTTAATTTTGGGTATTTGTTGACTACTTTTTACTTAGTAAGTGGGAATATTTTACCCCCACCATTATCGGCTACAAGTCAATAGTTCCAGTGCTTGTAGCCTAGTTTTACTGTTTTGATAATATTTATAAACTTCCTAGTTTATCCCTATTTTATTTATTTAGAAATTAAAACCAATTTCATCTTTGTTTTTGTTGCCATTATGTATGTCTATCTCTTCCAATATTTCGTATATTGTTTCATTATATCCAAAAGTTTCTTCGCTCCCAGTAAACACTGATTCAAGCATTTCTTTTGGTGTTTTTAATGATGTTAAGTATAAATCTCTCTTACCCCCATATTGTTTCCTTTCTTCATTATAAAGAAGAGTCAAGTATCTTCCAATCAATCTATTTTTTAATTTCGTGCAACTTAGTTCTAAATACTCTTTTATCGAAATCTCTATTGCTTGTTTCTTTGACTTACCAATTAATTTATCAGATAATCCCATAAAGTAGTGATGCATCTCTTCATCGTCATCTTTCAGACTTTTAATTATACCAATCATTTCTTTATAATTCTTACTTTTAAGTTTATCCATGAAGTAGGCTTTCTCAAATGAATATTCCTTACTGCTTAACCAACTATTCATTCTTTCAAACCACCTCGAGTCCGTAGGTTTTAGAGAATATTTAATATGTCCTACCATTTCTTTAATAGTGGCATCTTCTATCTCATCTGTCTTTTTTGTTTCAGCATCAAGATAAGTCAAACTCTCTTTAAATATGCTAGCAGTATCTTCATTTAGTAGCAACTCTCTGAAATATTCATAGATAGCCTTTTGTTTATTATCTGCACGACTAATACCTTTAGTGAAACTATCATTACCTATATAGTCCTTACTTTGTTTGAACTCGACATCTGAATAGTATAGCTTTATTTTCTCTATAAAAGTACTTAACTCCATATTATTTACATAATCCTGCCATTTTAATCCTCGAAGTACTTTATCAGATACTTCATATTTCTTTATTCCATTTCTAATTATACCAAAACTACTTAATTGTTTTTTAGTCTTTTGTTTTCCACCATCATTTTTATTGTAATGTTGTACTAAGAACTCTGCACCTTCTAACTCTAAATCTAAATTATATGGAGTATAATTATCATCTCTTTCTTTTAAATTCATTATAATATGCAAGTCGGGGTTACATTTTCTTGGTCGTCCACAGAATTGAATAACAGATGTGAAATCTTTAATATCTAGTAATTTTACATTCTTTATATCGTTATCTAGTATATTTGCACCCGCCTCTAATACAGATGTAGCTGATAGAGTGAAATTATTCATTCTACCTTCTTTCATTATTTGTAATGATCCTTCCGTATCTTTATTGTCAGCGGTTAATATATCTGTCTTGCCACCTTTCTTATTGTCATAACCTCGCAATTTTCGCTTATCATTGGTGAATAAGATGTTTTTATCAGTATCCCCATAGAGAGAGTCGATGTAATCAATAATACTCTCTCTATCTGATGCTTTGGTAGAGTTGTAAATAAACACTTTATTAGTTTTCTTTGGTCGATCCACTATTAATCCATACTCGTACTCTGTGCCACTTAATGGTTCACCTGTTGCAGTCATATTAATCACACCTACATATTTCTTTGCACCTTTCAGTAGACTCATTATCGCATCTTCTCGGTAAGTTATTGCAGTAACCAATGCGTGTGCCTCATCTATTATTAACAACTTTCCATTAGTCTTAAAATTGAAACTACCCGTACGATTACAATCGTATATCGAAACCACTGAGTCGATGTTTTCACAATCAATTCTATTATTACCACAAAACAAAGGTGTATCGTGAGCCACAGCTGTTTGCTTACTTAGAACCGTATAAGGGGTGGCGAAATTAATATGGATACCTCTTTCTTTAGTTCTTTTCATTATTGAATATGTTTTGCCTGCACCCGTCCCTGCGTCTACAAATACATTGCCACCCTCTAACGCTTTATCCAGTAGCCTATCAACAGAATCAATTGCATTGTCATACATTTTTTCATCACTATTTAATTTCAATATTTCTTTATTTTTTAATATCATTACTACCTCCAATTTTATATAGCATTAAAAAAATATCACTCGCTCTCTTCTGTGTCGTAACTTATAGTTCATAAAATACTCCATTGCTCTTAATCTGCCATCTTTATTCAAGTAAAGTCTTAATCTGCCGTCATCACCTCTATCATATTTAGCCAACTCTTCCCATTCTTTTTTCACTATATCATATATACCTTTCTTCTTTATCATTCTCCAATACTCCTGAAGTACTGGTCGCATTTTTGGAAAATACATGCAATTAGCTCTACATAACCCTTCGAATGAAAGCCATTCATCATCTATATATGACCTGTATGAAATCCAGCCCTCTGGGATATCCCCGTATTTCTCATATTTACACATTACTTGTTTTTCCATTCTAGACACTCTCCTTTTTTAATTAGTGGCAACATATCGGTAGTTTATACAACTCACTTTAAAAGATATTACCACTTTCGATTTTACTACTTAATTACTAGCTCTACCTCTACAACATCTCCTTTTTTTATTCCCAAACTTTCCAATACTTTCTTTGGTAAGCTTAATTGTGTTCCATTTCCATTGGCAACTACTTTACCCTTAACTTTCACTTTCATATTCAACACCCCCTCTTATATTACTTTAGTAATTACTATACAATCTTAAAATAAGGACTTTATTTAAGTCCCTATTTATCAATATTTATTGAAACCCTCTACATAAGTATACTACATTTTTTACAATAAAACAATAGCTAGAGCAACTTTATTTTAATAATATTAACTTTTATTGTCTTCATACCACCTAATCAAACTACTAGGCAATTCTAAATCACTCTTAGCTCTTGATATAGCAACCGATAACACATTTAACTCTTCTAATATATCACTATCCTCTTTAATATCATTAAGATTAATAACATCACCTAGAACTTTTATAGGGAATGTATACGTTTTCCCTTTTGCTTTATGTACTGTGGTTAATATTAAGTCAGCATCTTTAAACTTAGCACTACTCTTTTCTACACTATTTAATTTATGTATTAAATCCTTACCATACATATCTATTAATTTCATTGCTTGTAAAGTCTTAGAATGTCTTTTAGTTTTACCGAAGTACCCTAAATCACTATAATTATCAAACTGTTTCAAGAAAGGTGTGTATGATTTTCCCCAATACTTAAATCCATATACAGACTTTATAAAAGAGAAGTCGTATTTCTTATACCCACCCTCGAAATATATCTTAGAACCCTTACTAGCAAAGTTGATAGCATATTTCATTAATTCACCATTAGTCCTACACAATACTCCATAAGGATTATCAATATCTACAGATTCGACTATTCTTTGATTATTATTTAATCCTACTATATTATGTGTTTTGTCTGTAAAGTTATCTCTAAACTTCTTAATTAACTTAGCCGTAGTTTCTCCTATTCTAAATGAATTACTTAATTCTAATATTGTGTCTGATTCGAATAAATCTAAGGCATTAGTAGCACCTCTCCAACCGTAAATAGACTGCATAGAATCCCCAAATGTTACTATTGTATCCACCTTAGAGGTATTAATCATATCTAATACAGCTGGAAATACGTCTTGGAACTCGTCTACTATTATAGTATCATAACTTAAGGATAAATCTATATTAGCTATATGGAATAATTTGAAGTAAAAGTCATGAGTTATCTTTATCTTATTATCTAAATCAGCACTAGCCTTGAATAACTTAGTCATATCTTTAATTAATTTAGTATCATTAGCGTTGATATCGAAGTCCTGTGAGTCATTAATATAGTCTTCTACACTAGTAAATTTACTAACTAGGTAACTCTCAAAAGCTTTTTCAAATAAATTGAAGTATTTAAAATCACCCTTATAAGGGTTAAATCCAATAACTTTCATCACATCATTACTCGGTATAAAGCCACTCAATTTACTTCTATACATATATCCTATATGTTTGTATGCCAGTGAGTGCATTGTTCTAACCTCAACATTGTGTAGGTCTGTATATAGTTCCTCTGCCTCACTTTTCATAGATGCATTATAAACCAAATATAGTATTTCCTTATCAGGTCTCTTCTTTGCATAGTGATAAGCCGTGAAACTCTTGCCGCTGCCGAAGATTGACTCAACTTTTACTCTCTTACCTTGGCAATCCACCACTATCTGTTGTTGTTTTGTTAGTCCTAACTCCATATCAGGTTTATTGTTTAACTTATTAAGATATAGATCAGTATCAACATCACCTTCCTCAATGTCTCTTAATTCTAACTTCATTAAATTACTCACCTTTAATTCACAGTCATTACCATTGTCAATCTTATGAGCATAGTATTGTCTTTTCTTACCATAATTTCTAACTATTTCTTCACCACAATTAATACAGATGAATTCGTCATTACTATTTGATTCTAATATTGACACTACCTTACCCGTTGACTTACTCTTTGCAAATTCCATACTTATTCACTCTCCTCTTTATTAATTAATTCGCTATCTTTCCAGAACTCACCAATCATATTACATACTTTGTCACTCACATTCTCTATATCAATAATCACATTATTATAGACACGAGTCCAATAGTCACAATCCTCTTGTGACACAGCACCTTTAGACTTTTCAATCATAACCTTTCGTAGTGATGTTAGACTATTACTTCTATACTCTTTTAATGCTAGAAATAATATATCCATATCATCTCTGGTTAAATTATCTGTTACACTATCTTTCAATTTCAATCAGCTCCTTCTTGTACAATGACTCTTTTAGTAAATTACTCACATTCCTGTGCTTATCGATATGACAACTATCTATATCACCAAACTTATCATATCCAAATACACTCAAAGTATGTTTGATGTGATTAACTATAGTAGCTATGTCACAATCCAACGGGAACACATCCTCTGTATTTTTAGAATAAGGCCCGAAAGGACGATTAAACCATTTTAATTCTTGATTGATCTTTAGTTTTAGTATATTTAAGGTCGTGTGTGTAATGGCTTCGTGTTGAGTACACGTAATTATAATATTAGTAACTGGAATACCTGTCACGTAATCTAACTCAGTGCTTACTTTATAAACTAACTTAGTATTCTTATCTCTTATTACCTCTTCTTTAAATATATCACTCATTTATATCCTCCTTTTTAATTTCAATACAATCTTTCTGTCTGTTTAAATATCTTTCAATCTTATAGCAAGTATTAGGTGTCACACCCACATAATGGTCTACTTTAAAGAAATTACTAACTTGATACAATAGCATATCAGCCTCATCATCTATTATTGCATAATTATAGAAATCATAGTAGTGACAATTAAATAACTTCTCAGAGTTTTCTTGTATCCATGAATGAATCTCCAACCCTCTTGCGTAGCTCATATTTAAGTTTGGTGTTTTGCCAATAATCTCAAACGTTGCCCCATTTCTACCTAGAATTTCTTGTAACTGTTCGACAGTCCTATTAAGTCTCCAAGTTGAACTTATTACTACTTTCATATTAAGGTTATCACACAGGTCGTTTATCATCTTAATACTGGTTGGGTTTAAGTCTCCATCTAAGTGATTATCAAACTTAACCTTGCTCTCTCTGATCTTTTTATACCATAGTTCGGAATTTAAAACTCCATCAATATCTAAAAACAATATATTGTTCATTTACCCCTCCTTTATTTCTTAATTAACTTAATTGTAAATTCTCCTTCCCTAACACTCATTATCTCAACTTCATCATCATGTTTCATATTAACTATATTCAATAATTTAGCAGGTATAAGTATTTTATTTGAATGACCATCTTTTCTTATCTTCGAATAGAAATATCTTATCAAACCTCTCACCTCCTTATCTCGTAACAACTTTACTAACACAAGTATACTACATATACCCCTTCCTGTCAAGTAATACTTTTATTTATTTTTAAGTAAACGAAAAGGAGTCTGATTAATATCAAACTCCCTACCTTATATATACAACTATTTAATTAACCCATATACCACTATAGAGATAGTCTTGAGTCTATGAGGGCGTGATACAGAACGATTCAAGGATTATAGGATAAATCACACAGGTAACCACTAAAAACTCTCTAATGTTCCATATAACAAAACAAGACACTAAATGAATAGTGTCCTGTTGAGGGTAGTCGTTATCCTTATTAATTGGGATTTCTTTAGATTACCTTGCTTGCAATCCCTACAAGCAAATCACGGTAACGAATAATGTAGTGTGCCAAATTAATCTAGTAGAATTTCTCATAACAATTCGTATAACTATGAGAATTATTGAATAGGGCTAATTATGGGTCGTTTGTGAACAGGCTACCAACTCCATTCAATATAAGTATACTACATAACGAGATAAAAATCAATAGTTCTGTAATATTTATTTCATAATCCCATATGGAACGCTGACGGTTTATTTAAGCACTTTAGGATAGATTACTCATAAATACCTACAATCGTTCTCTATCGTTGTCTGGTGGACTTAGAATGGCATATGTGAGGTTAATTTAGGTAGTATAAATATTAATACTCATTACAGTGAAAATAAATAAAAATAATACTTGACAAGTGAGGAATAGTATGGTACTATTGGGTATATTTAAAATGAAACGGAGGGTTAAGTGGTGTGTTCGGAAATAGAACATAAATTATAAATAAAAGGAGGATCGAATGAGTACTTTAGTATATTTATACGATAATGATTATTTTAACAACACAGATAGGTGTGAAGGTGGTGACGAATTAGTTAAACTATTATGCAATGGTAATGATAAATTCACTCATTATGGGAGTGCGATTAAGCATAACGATATAATGTATAAGATTGTAACTATTAAATATGGTGTAACCATGAAGTTAGTAGGTGGAGAAGGAATAATGATAGTCACCAAGATGAACACTTGTGATTTAGATGAACACATATTAAATATGAGGAGATATGGTAAGTATGAGTAGGATACCACTAGATAAGATGATGAGTACAGAAATAGGTAGAGAGTTTGATAAGTATCTGATAGACACGAAAGCTAAGGTAGCGTATAGTGAAAGTAATAATTGTTTCTTTATACCTAAGTTGGAGAAAGGAGACTATAGTTTTGTATTAGAAGTATTTGATAATTTCTGTATAAAATGTAATAGTGATGAGTTAGCTGTTGATGAGTTTAGAAGTTTCTTATCGAGCAGAATATAATAATTAAATTATTTTCATAAAACACTTGCGTAAAGATTAAATGTGTGTTATAATTGAACTGTGTGCGAGACAAAGTATAATTTTTTAATGAAAAAAGTATTAGTTCTGCAACATTGAATTGATTCTTCTTTTGGCAAAAGAAACCACCCTTTCTATTCAGGAGGGGGTACTGGGTTATTCAAATAAATACTTGCATAATAATTAAAAGTATGTTATAATGGGTGTATAGTAATAAATTAAGTAAAGGAGTTGGCGAACAGTAGTTAAAAATCTATACAAATCGGAGGTGATGTTATGAATGAAGTCATATAAAATAGAAATACATCTATCGGACGAACAAAAAATAAAACTTAAACAAATGCAAGGCACTGTCAGATATCTGTATAACGAATATATAGAAACTAATAAGAATTTGTATGAGTTAAGTCAATTAGGTGTTTCGGATATTAAATTCATGAGCGGTATGAGTTTTGATAAATATGTAAACAATACATTATCTAAACAACCTAACATGAGTTGGATTAAAGAGTGCGGAAGTAAGTCAAGAAAAAAAGCTATAATGAATGCTGAGTTAGCTTATAAGAATTTCTTCAAATTAGGTAAGGGATTTCCAAAATGGAAAAAGAGAGGAAACAATGTTTCGATATATCTACCAGCTAATAATAAGACTTCTTTTAAAGTTTATCGTCATAAAATTAAAATTCCGATATTTAAAGAAGTTCTATTGAAGGAATTTGGATACATAAAAGAAGATTCAATTATATCATCAGCCACAATAAGCAAAGTAGCTACTAAATATTATATCTCTATTTTAACTAAAGATGAAAATAAAACAGAGAAGTTGAAATTATCAAATAGTGGAGTAGGTTTAGATTTAGGCATAAAAGAAACTGTGGTATGTAGTGACGGAGTTATATATAAAAACATCAACAAAACGGATAAAATCAAGAAGATAGAAAAGAAAATGAGAAAAGAACAACGAGCGTTGAGTAGAAAGTTTGAGAGTTTAAAAATTAGAAAAAAAGGAGGTGAAACTGTTACCAAAAAGAATATTGAAAAGAATATTTTATCAGTTCAAAAAATTAATGCTAAATTAGCAAGAATAAGAACTGAATATATAAGATTTATAGTTAATCGAATAATAAAAACGAGAGTCAGTTATATTGTTATCGAGGACTTAAATTTGAGAGGGATGATGAAAAATAGACACTTATCAAAAGCCATTCAACAGCAGAAACTATATTATTTCAGACAATTTTTAATACAACAATGTAAAAAATATGGGATCGAAGTTAGAATAGTAAGTAGATGGTTTCCTAGTAGTAAAACCTGCAACAATTGTGGACAAATCAAGAAAGACTTAAGACTTTCTGATAGAATTTATAAGTGTAATTGTGGGTACGAGGAAGATCGTGATCTAAATGCATCTTACAATTTAAGAGACTGTAACGAATATAAGATAGCGTAATAAAAATACGTTAGGCTACTAGCGTTTAAGACTGTGGACTATTATATCAAACGAGAGTAGTTACGACAAAATCGGATAGGATGAAGCAGTAAAGTTCGAGAATTTATAGATTTTTATAAATTTTTGGTAGCAGGGCACGGGTGAATGTCATAGTAAGTAAAGAAATGAATAAAGAATGTGAAAGGGAATTGGGTATACTTTATGGATTAAGTATACTAGTAGGAAACGATCAAATATTAAAATTGTGTGACGATATATTATTCTCACACGATGAGTGTTTGAATAATAAGGAGTGTAGTTGCTCTATATGTAGGTATTCTAAGATGGCTAGTAGGAAATTAAACAATAAGAGGTGACTAACCTCTATAAAAATCTGAATCTTTTAAAACAGGCAACTTGAGGTTGTGACAATATTATAGGTGGACAGCAATACTTCTTGTTGGATGAAGCCTACCTGTGTGATGTGGGCAGACCACGATAATAATTAGTCATGTTTGACAATAGGAGCCTGTGACTTGCTTTTCTCATATGATATGCGAGTCGCACCACCTTATATGACATAACCAAAGCGGGACTACTCAAGTGGTAAGGGGTCAGATTGCAAACCTGATATCGTGGGTTCGATTCCCACGTCTTGCTCCAATATACTAAAAATACATAATAAAAAGGAGAATGTAGTGAATGACGTAGGTAAAGAGGAAGTTAATAGCATTAATGAAGGTTTAATATCTAGGGTTGAAGGTGGAGTATTTAAGATGGATGATACTTGGGAATCAGATGGGGAAGATTTTTTCCATGATATATGCCTAGATAATAAAGGAGGAATTACGACTTTCTATGATTTAATCGAGGCTAAAGATATGTGCTTGAGGTCATTAACAGCTATGACGCAACGTTTAACGCTGTATAGCTTCTTGTCGAAATACAAAAGGTTTAAAGTAGAAAAACTTAACTTTAAAGAAGAAGATGAATGTATCTATGTGTTCGGTAAAAGGACATGTTCTAGGTATGGTGATATTCTTGATGAAGTTATTAAGAGCGACAATTACATCAAAAACAGTGGAACTATAGGAAGGACGTTGGGAGCAGGTTTGCCAGAGGGTGCTGTATTGAAGATTAATAAAGGATGTAGTATTGGAACCACATCTAGTATTATTAGTGAATTAATGGTTAGGCTTACTCAATTGGTTCATAGGACTAAACTAATAGAGGTTGAACCTAATTATGAAAATTTTTCTATAATATATTTAAATGATAAGGCTGAAGAGTCTATGCCTATAGTAGCAAATATGCACAAGAGTTATTGTGTATGTTAAAGGCGATGAGTAGTATTGTATTTGTGAGTTTACAATAGAGAACACCATAATTAAAGTCCTATGTGTGAGGACTAGAAAATCCACATAGCTCCTCCGTCTGTAGGAAATCAACAGATTGTTATAGTGGACGACAGGAACAGGCAGCCTGCTCATCGGTATGATGATATGTGGAATACGCCTCTCCACCCACTATAATAGCATTAAGGGAGATTAGCAAAGTGGTAATGCTATGGATTGCAAACCCATTATCGGAGGTTCGATTCCTCTATCTCCCTCCAAATAAAACTAAAGGAGTTGATTTAATGAGTATAATGATTACAGGAAAAGACAATTGTCCCAAATGCTTAGTGATAAAGACTAGGTTAGAACAAAAAGGTATAAAACACGAATATATAACAGGAAGTATACCGGAATTAATAGCACTGGGTAAGAAATATGACACAAATCAAGCACCTATATGCGTAGTTGATGGAGAATTTAAGGAGTTTGGTAAGATGTTAGAGATACTTAATAAATATTAAAGGAGATTAGTGCTATGAAGAAGGTGTTTATGGGTGGAGAGACTTCTTAATAGATGGATTAGAGATTGATTATCATAATCCTGTAGTTGAGAATTGGACTCCAGAATGTATGGAAGAAGAAATCAGACAAAGAAAAAGTTGTGATTTTGTATTATACACGATAACACCGAAGATGACAGGTGTTTACTCTATAGCAGAAGTCGTAGATGATAGTAATAAAAGACCTGAGAAGACATTATTTTGTGTGTTGGATGAAGATGATGGGCTGTATTTTTCAGTGAGTCAGAGAAAGTCGTTAAATGCTGTTGCTAAGATGGTAGTTGAAAAGGGTGGAAAGTCGTTCATAAGCTTACATTCAGTAAGGGAGTATCTAAATAGAAAAGGAGGAGAATAATGATAAATGCAAATGTTAAAATTAAGGTAATTAGTGCTGAACGAGGTAAAATAAATACTTCAATAGTATTTTTAAACAACATAATATCCTACGAAGAGGATATGGGTATCATAACTACTTATGATACTATTGGAGGGCGTGAAAAGGCTTATCGTGGAGTTAGTGAACTTAATATCGACGACCAATTAGTTTTCGATAAAGGTGCTCCTACACTTTTAAAAGAAGATAATAGGGTTGAATTTGCCACTTTAAAAGCAGAGTTACTTAAGAATGAGATATTAAAAGATGAAGGCTATAGTTATGAAGGTTATCCCGAGAAGATCGAGTTGAATATAGCAGAGATAAATAAGAAATTATTACCTATCTCTAAGCACTCTTTAGTAAGATACACTGTTACTTTTTTAAAGTAAATTATATGTGTAATAATAACCAAAACTCAGTTTAAAATCCAGCAACACTTAAAAATGAGGATTTTAGTTTAAAATAATATAAAAGGAGAGTGGATATGAAGGAAAAGGAAATCAATATGAATATAAAAGATGAACTTACTAAGTTAAAGTACGAGATAGATACTATTAATAAAGAAAGAGATGCTAATTTACTAGGAATACAGGATAAAATAAAGGTTTTAAAGGGGAAAGAGAGTAGATTGTATGACGAATATAATGAAAAATTAAGTCCTTTGAAAACAAGAAGGAATGTTATTGAGAAAGAGATAGAGGAATCAGAACTAGCAGAACATTACGATAGATTCTTAGGATTGAAACTGGGAAGTGACACCCTTATTACCATAATAAATAGGTCGTCTCATTGTAAAGGAGAGTGGAGTGGTTTGAGAAGTGAAATTGTCTGGCGGTCTGATAAGAGTGATTTTGATGAATATAGGGAATTAAATTTGTGTGACTTTGGGAAAAATCGTTATGACTTTAAGAGTGTTTACTATGGTGGAAGTTTCGATACGATAGAAGGTATACTGGAACAATATAAGGGTTCATTAGGAGATAGTGGTTGGCATATCACGAGTTCCATCGAAGAAGATGATGACGAGTATGATGAGTTTTCCTTCTATATACATATATCATATGAAGGACGTGAAGATGATCATTATTATGAGGAAGGTAAAGGTTGCGTTACTGTCAGGGTTCGTGTTCCCAAGGAACTTAAATAAAAGGAGAATATTATGACCATAGAACATGAAACAGGGTACAAGAAGGATGTATACGAGGTATTTAAAGTTAAGGAAAACTATGTACTCAATAAAGAATCATGCAAGATGGAATTAAAGGTAGAATTTTTAGTATATGACGACAACCAAGAATGGATGTATTTAGATGGCAGTAATTGTAAGCCTGTGGAAAAAGAGCATTATGATAAGATATTAAAATAAATAAAAGGGAGATGTGAGGATGGTAGCAAGATATAACACGGCACACACTATGGATATTGACTTTGAGAAAAAGTTAAATACCACAGATGAAGTATTTCTAAAGATAGAGGCATTGGACGATGCTAGTTTGGATATAGGAATGAGAAGAAGACACTATCACCACGAGGACAAGGAGGTTACAGGCGAAGAAAATGCTAATGTAGGCAACGGGATTAATCCTAACAATAGAGAAGGGGTTATGTTTGAGCCTATTAGAAAATTAAATTCATACGACATGCTGTATGAGAAAATAAAGAATGAATATGGAGTAAAGACAGCAGACGCTGCTATTGACGAATTATGGACTAAGAGTTTATTGTTAAATGACTCTGATGGCTCAGACCAAAGGTATTGTGTGGCTATGTCGGCACATTTCTTAGTGAATAAAGGTAGGGATTATGTAACGGATGTTCCGAATACGAACCCGAAACATTACAGAAGTTATTTCCATACCTGTATAGAACAGATAATGCAGATGAGTAATGAATTTAAGGGTAGACAGAATTGCCCCCTATATCAGTAATGATGTGGTGAATATCTTCTTAATTGCTGGGACACCGTAAAACTCAATACACTAAAACATAATCGGAAACGGTAGATGTGAATGTGGCGAAAGCAGAAAAAAGTATTGAGATTGCCTAAGTTGAAATAAAAGTACTTAATCGTTAATTGGGTAAACAAGATGATTAGGTATACTAAGGGTTTTTATCACAATCGGAAATCAGCAGATTGAAATAAGTTAAATTGTTTCAAATTCAACGACCATCGAAAAGAAACTTTATTGTTTTGGAGTAGAGTACATATCAAGCGATATGGAAATAGAAGATAGCCTTCTTATGAAGGTTAAAGATATGGTCTTGTATCCTATTGAAAAATAGGGAAGTTCGTAAGAGAACTGTATAGTGAGTTGCGTTACTATATGAAAGTTACGGCAACAGTTATTTATGACATATTGATATATTTAGCATACTACACTAAACCAGTTAGAGATTACAGACATGAGAAGTTTGATAGTTATGATTATGAGATGTATTTGGATATAGCAGTAGCAGATTTAGTTAGTCCTTATAAAACAGAGGAAGAGTTAAAAGATAAGATACGAAGTAAAACTAGTACTACACCAGAGTTAGTAGATTATGCTCTTGACTATTTATTGAGTAATGAGATGCAAGGTTTTGTATTGATAGCTAATAATAAATATAGATTATCGTCACAGAGTCCATTTTTAAACTTATCATTATTCTCACCGAGAGTACTTGATGACCAGTTTGATTACTTCAGATACCCTGATGGTAAAACTATTCAACCTTATATAGACGAGATAGTATCATTACAGGTTATATTCGCAGAGTTCTTTAGTGCAGGAATCAAAGGTAAGATTAGAGATAAAGACGGTAGTTTAACTAATAAGGACTTAACTAAATTAGTATCGTTCCCTGTTGTTACTCTAGCAGTAGCCAATGATAAGATAGGTTCGGAACATCTACAAGAGAAGGATGATGAATTTATTGATAAGATATTAAGGTTGTTTAGTAGATATCATAATCTAAACATATATAAAGGTGTTAAATTGGCGATGTGCTGTTTTGATGGGTGTCAATTAGCTGAAACAGAGAACAAAGTATCTAGTTTTAAAGATTTGTATGATGAGGGTAAAGATTATCGTGTTTATTCTAAAGGCGAGTATAAAGACGCTAGCATACTAAGACTAAAAAGAGATGATAGAGATGTGTATAAGGTTATTACTAGTAATTTAGACGAACTTATAATGACAGACAATCACATAAATGTTACAAATAAAGGAGATAAGAGAACCGATGAATTAACTACAGATGATTTATTAGAAACTTATTCCAAAGAGACATTAAGTGGGTATGTCACAATAGATTCGATAGAGAAAATCGAAGATTATAATGAGGAATATGTGTATTGTTTCCAAATGAAAGACGAAAGTGATCCTTATTTCACATTACCAAATGGTGTTCACACTGGAAATTGCCGTTTAGTCGTGGAGAACAATAGAAAAAACACTCACGAGACAGGTATGTCATCACTAGGAGTTGTTACTAATTCAACAAGTTATAATGCCGTAGGATCTCTAAGAGTTGTGTCTATAGGATTACCTAGTATAGCATTAGAGTTAAGTAAAGAAAATAGAAATATTGATAATTATTTAAAACTTCTTGAACCCAAAGTTGACTTAGTAGTTAAAATACTAAATGCACAGAGAAAGTTAATAGAGCAGAGAACAGAGGAGGAGTTTTATGACTTCACCGAAAATCAAGGTGTGATAAATGATAAACTAGCATCTACTATAGGTGGTATGGGGTTATATGAAGCAGTTAAATTATTATCGGGTAACGAGTGGGGAACTATGTATACTCAAGATGAATTAGATATAGCCAATGAAATACTTAAGTTTGTAGATAAAAAATGTGCAGATGCAAGTAAGGATACAGGTAAAATATTTAACATGGAGTTAAGTATTCCCGGAGAGAGTTCAGCATTTAGACTTAAAAAGAGAGATGTTATAAATTTTGGTGATGAAGTTAATTATCCCGAATTAAGTAATCAATTTCTACCAGCTACAATAGATGCTAACTTAAATGAGAAGTTAAGAGTTGAGAATGAGTTATGTAAATATATACCATCTACAACAATAGCACATTTGAATATAGACTCTAATTTGTCAGCAGAACAAACAGTTCAATTACATAAACGAATATGGGATGCTTACCCAGATTTAAGTCACTATGCTTTTAATCCTGTTTCTTACTTATGCGAGAATGGTCATTTGAATACGACAACTACCAATAACGATGTCTGTATAGAATGTGAGGGAGAAATAGTCGATAGAAGTACAAGAAGTATAGGTTACATAAGGTCAATAGATTATGAGTTTGGTAAAAATAGAAAAGACGAGCAGAGTAGAAGGAAATATTACAAATTAAAATAAGATACAAGGCTATCGAAGATAACAACTTAAATCATTACTATAAAAATGGTCTGTTGATAGCCACTATTTCTTGTAACTGGAAATGCCTAACCGAGCAAAACTTGGATTTAGGCATCTGTCAGAATAGTCATACTAACTCTATGGAGACCAAATCAATAGAAATAAAGGATTTAATAAAGAATTTCAACTATAATCTGATGTCAGAAGCGATACTATTTGCAGGACTCGAGCCAATGCTACAGTTTGATGAAGTAATGTCATTTATAACTGAATTTAGAATGAGTAATAGTGAAGATGTGGTAATATTCACAGGGTATAACTTGGAAGAGATCGAGGATAAAGTAGAAATACTTAGTCAATTTAACGATATAATACTGAAAGTAGGGAGATATAGACCAGATTTACCCAGCAAATATGATGAAGTGTTAAAGATTGACTTAGCCAGTAGTAATCAGTATGCAATAAAGTTGTAATAATTATAAATTAAATTAAAAGTGAGGTGGTGATGGGTGAGATATTGTATTTTAGACACTGAAACAACAGGGTTTAATCCTAAAAAGAATAAAATAATACAGATTACATTAAAATTAAGTGACTCTGATAAGATGTTGGACTTATACTTAAAACATTCCAATTATGAGTGGAATCCTTACACTTTAGCTTTTCATAAGAAGGTTGAGCCTAAGATATTAGAAATAATAGAGAAAGAAGGGGTCGATGTGTCTACTCTAAAGAAAGAATTAGGTGACTTCTGGAAAGACACAGGGATACTTAATACAAAAGAGTTGAAAGATAACGTAGTGTTTGTTGCGTATAATGCTAAGTTCGATAAAGGATTTACGGATAATATACTAGGATTGAGTAGTAAATATCTACCAAGTCAAGTATTAGACGTATTAAAGATGGCTAAGGATAATAAGGAATTGAAATTAGCTAAGAAGAAAGGTACTTTAAAGAATTTCAAACTAGAAACTGTTGCTGAATACCTTAAAGTGGAAGTTGAGGGAGATAATTTTCATAACTCTAGGTATGATGTGTTAGTGACAGAGCAAGTATTTCTAAAATTAAAAGGAGATGATTAAAACGAAAGAATTAGTATTTGTTAGTCACCCGTTTGCAAAAGACCCAAAGAAGAACTTTGACAGAGTTAATAAAATATGTAGTGACTTATTAGATTTCGACAATGTAGTACCTGTGTCACCTTTACATCTATTTAGTATGTATGATAAAGACGGTGATAGAGAAGAAATCCTAAGGTACTGCAAATATATGATAAAAGGAGTTGATCTAGTTATCTTTTACATCTATAATGAGAGATTTAGTAGCGGTCAGTTATTCGAGTTGGATGTGGCTACTAAGGAAGGCGTGAGAGTTAAGTGTGTTTATGTAGGTGATGCCGATGGCGACTAGGAAGAGTAATATAGAAGTCGTACTTGAAGTTGACACCAGAGAGCAGTCACTGGACTTTCTAAAGAAAATACGATACGACAAGGTGTTCAAATCCGACAAGATCAAGATAGTAGGTCACGAGATAGTTGCAGTCAAGCCTTTAGGGTGTAAGAAGTCTACAGGCGACATATCATTCAAGTATAGATTGGAGAAAGGTGATAAATGGTTTAAGTCTAACTTGGCAATAGAGTTAAAGAAGAAAGGAGATTTATACTCCACGATTATGCCTAAGGCTGGCGAGGAAAGGTTTTACAGAGAGATACAGAGAGCAGAGGATGCTGGGTTGGATTTCTATATTATAACAGATATATCACTTAAAGATATAGAGAATAATATTAAGAAGTTAAAGGCTATGAACAGGATTAGTAAACGGATAGACCACCTCACTATATTTATAGAGAAGTATATTAAGTTATGTGAGAGAGTTCCTGTATTGATGTTAGATGAAGAATATATGCCAAAGGTTATAAGGAGATTGGTTAAGATTAATATCAGTAAACACAAATTGCAGTATAAGGAGAGTGAATAGTTATGGTAGTATCATATGAAGGTGTTAGAGATATAACGATGGATGAGGAAGGTTGGGATGTATAAATGAGTAAAGTAGAGAATAAAGGGTTTGAAATAGTCCAAGATTTAGCCAAGGAAATGAGACACATGAGTAATGATGAACAGGATTGTATGGATGATGCAATTAAAGAAATAACCAAAAATGCTAAGCCAATAAAGAGAAAGGAAGTTAACTTTTGGGATAAATAGAGAATTGAGTAGATTAATTTCTACTCTTTTTTATTTTTATAAATAAGTTGACAAAAGTAGAATGGTATGTTATACTAAGGTATCTTAATTAAAAGGAGTTGAAAGTTATGACAAGTAAAGAGATACAAGACGAACTAAAAGTATTATATGAAAAGAAGGACTCATTAAGATTTATGATGCATGGAAGTAGTAGAGGTGCTACTAGAAAGAGGGTTGGTAAATTACAAAGGATGTATTCGGATAACTTGACAAGAATCAACTTATTGAAGTGTGAGAAAATGAGATTGAGACTAGTGTGAAATACCGCTAACCCTAAAGGGGTATAGGTCTTACACCTATTATATAAAACCATAAAGTTAGAGTTAAGAATGTTAGATTAAAATAAAAGGAGAGTGAATAGTGTGGAATTAATTAAGGTAGTAAATAACGAGAACAATGAACAGGTAGTAGACGCAAGAGAATTATATGACTTTTTAGAATTAGACAAAAGTCAGTGGTCAAGATGGTATAGAAAGAATATAGAACAAGATATATTCTTCGAGGAGAGCAGAGATTATAAAGCACTCGACATTAAGTCGAACGGTAATACAACTAAAAACTTTTTACTTAAAGTGAATATGGCAAAAGAATTGTCTATGTTAGTTAGAAACTTAAAAGGCAAACAGGCTAGGGAGTATTTTATCGAGTGTGAGAAGAAGTTGAAAGAAGTGGCACTTAGTAGCTATCAGATAGAAGACCCTATCAAAAGAGCTAAGGTTTGGATATTAGAACAAGAAGAGAGATTACTATTAGAACGAGAATTAACACAACAACAACCACAAATAAAATATTATAAAGAGGTGTTAGATAGCGGTGATAGCTTTACTGTTACGCAAATATCAAAGGAAGCCGAGATGAGTGCTAGACAGTTGAATATTATATTAGTGCAAGAAGGTGTCCAATTCAAACAGAGTGGTCAGTATCAATTAAAGTCAAAGTACCAAGATAAAGGATACGCAAAAGTAAGAACACACACTTATACAAGAAGAGATGGTAGTGCTGGAACAAAACACATTACAACCTTTACAGAGAAGGGTAGGGAGTTTATTTTAGACTTACTACTAGATATTTAAATTCACAGCATTAGCCAGATAAAATACAATACAATACTTAAATAGGCAAGTAAATACTTAGTTTAAAAATTAATAAAAGGAGATGATTAGAATGTGGTATAAGGATTTTGAAGTAGAGGAAATAGAAGGAGTATATACGATAGTAGATTACAGAGGAGATAACAAACAGGTCGTCATTCCAGATAAAATTAATGGTAAAATGGTTACTTCTATTGGGAAATGTGCATTTAAAGCGAACCACTTAACAAGTATAATCATACCTAATGGCGTAACTTGTATTGAGCGGGGTGCATTTTCTGAGAACCACTTAACAGAAGTAATTATTCCTGAGAGTGTTACTTTTATTGGAAGTTCTGCATTTTCTGAGAATCAAAATATAACTATTAAAGGAGAAACAGGATCTGAGGCAGAAGAGTATGCAAATGATAATGGAATACCATTTGAAGTAATAACTAAAATAAATCCTAGTGATACTGCAATGACACGCACGTACGCCCATATTAGTAATGGAAGACCTACTATAAGCGTAAAGGATGATATTGTTAATAAAGCAAGTCATTACAATTCTACTAAATTTGAGGTTATAGAGATAATAGAAGAGTTTGAGTTAGGCTTTCACTTAGGTAATACTATAAAATATGTGTTGAGGTCTGGGTTGAAGGATGTTACTAAAGATATAGAGGACTTAGAGAAGGCAGAGTATTATTTAAGAAGACATATAGAAAATTTAAAAAAGAAGGTGTAGGTATGGGTGGTTACAGTGAGTGGAGTAAAAAGGATATATTAAATAAGATGTTTGAACTTACAAAGGATTGGTCGTACTGTTCTAGTTTAGATAGTTTATCTTTAGAAGAGTTAGTAATAGTTTTAGAAAATGAGTTAGGAGGGGCTTGTGATGATTAAACTTGATAATTCTAAAGGCAAGATAGGAGAACTAGTAAAAGAACATAACCTATCACTACACACAACTAAAGATTTTAAAGAATCAATGGAAACTATAGATGAAGTAGAGAGAACACATAAAGGATTAATAGCATTGGATACTGAAACTACCTCATTAACTCTATGGGATGATGGTAATTATTTATTAGGCTACTCACTCTCTATTGATAATAAGTCTGGATACTACTTCAATTCTCGTTGTTGGACTAAAGATGAGAATGTAATATTTATAGAAAGATTGAACTCATTAAAGAATGATAAGACATTTTGGAATTGGAGTTTTGATTATAGTTTTACTAAAGGACATTATGGAGTAGGATTAGATGCTACACATGATGGTATGATAATGTTTCATTCTCTATTTTCATCTAGGAGTCTTGATACTTTACCTAATAGTGAGAAAAAGAAAGGATATTCATTAAAAGAATTAACGAAAGACTTCACTCCTTATGGGGACTATGAAAGTGAATTAAAAGGTTTAAAGAGGAGTATTATCACAGAATTAAATAAAGTAATATCCACAGGAGTTAAATTTGATAAAGATAGATTTTTATTATTTATGGAAGTTACAGGGACAGATTATGAGATACCTAATGAGGCTAATAATGTTGTTAAATTAATGAATGGATATATTGAGAGAGGTGTTGTACTAAAAGAGAAAGATATAAGTTATGGATTTATACCTGATAATGTATTAGCACCATATGCTGCCTGTGACAGTTTAATAACTTGGGAATTAACCAATAGATGTATTCTTTATGCAGATGAGCAAGTTAAAAATGGATGGGATAAGATATATGACATTATAGATATAAAACATAAAGCCACTAAATTGTACAGTGATGCCTCAATAAGAGGATTTAAAGTGGATAGAAAAAGAGTTATGGAGTTATCAGAAGAGTGGAAACCTCTAAGAGAAATGGCTTTAGCAGATGTAATGTGTCAAGATGAAGTAAGAAAAGCAGAGAGTTTAATATTTAGAAATTCACTATTAAAAGAACAAGAAAAGAAGCATCCTTATATAGCGAGTAATTTCTCAAAGAAGTCTTTTAAATTGTATTTTAGATTAGAATTAACGAAGGCACAATCTAAAAGAAAATCATTACTACCTTTAACAAGGTGTAGGGTTATATATAATTTATCTAAAACTAAGTTTAATGCTAAGAAGTATAAAGCTATAACGTCCTCAAGAGTTAGTCTAAGTAAATGCAGAAGTATATTTAATGATACAGTATTTAACTTAAACTCACCAGCACAGAAAAAGGTGTTATTTATTGATATAATGAAATTAGAACCAATTGAGTTTAACAAGAAAGACCAAAATGGAGTAAAAAATCCTAAATTAAATGGTGATTTTGTAGCACACTATTCTAAAAGATACCCATTTATGGATAAAATAAACATTTATATGTTATATCAAAAAGGTATAAGTTCGTTTCTAGGTACAGATGAAAAGAGTAAGGCAGGGTTATGGAATACTACAAGTGATAATCATCCATATAACCACTCTAATTTTAGAATAACAGGTACAATTACATCGAGATTAGCCACATCTAATGTTAATTTAAGTCAATTTCCTTCGAGGGGTGTGCTACATAAATGTAAAGATTGTTTTGTGGTAGAAGACGATTACAAATTATTTACCTTTGATTTTGCTACTTCTGAATTGAGAATATTAGCATCTTTAGCAGAAGAAAAAACATTCAAAGAGGCATTTGAGAAAGGTTTAGACCTACATTCTCTAACAGCATGGAACATATGGCAAGATGAGATGACTGATATTGATGGTACATTACCTTTAAGGGAAATTACTAACCTAGTTAAAGAAAAATATGGGGATACCTTCAGGTTTTACTCAAAATCAATAAATTTTTCGTTACCTTATGGAACAACAGGTGTCGGACTAGGTAAAGCTATTGGAGTACCTACAAAACAGGCTGAACAATATATAGAAGATTATAGAAAGAACAACCCTAAAATAGCAGAGTATATGGACTTAAACAAAGATAAAGTAATGAACGATGGGTTTATAGAAGGGTCGTATGGAGAAAGGTTGTACCTAAAAAATGCTAAAGGGTATGACTGGAGGGCGACAGGAAGAAGAAAGAAGAATTGGGATGCTATTTCAGAATACAAGAAAAGTACTAATTTTATAATTCAATCTGACAATGCGTTTTTATTATATAAAGGATTAATAGCTTTTCAAGAAGAAATAAGCAATTTAAACCTAGATATATCTTTGATAGCAACTATCTATGATAGTATATATATTAGAGTTAATAAAAAAATAGATGATAAAATAATATGGGAGCTACTAAAAAAACATTTTGAAGTTGACTTTTACGGTATCCCTATGTTAATAGACATAGGAATAGCACTTAATGAAGATAAGACCTATAGCCATAGATGGGGTGAATTAAAAGATGTTAAATTTGAGGAATTAAAAGAAATAAAAGAAATTAATAAATAACTTGACATACTACATTATATATGATACTATGTACTTATCTAAACAAAAGGAGGGTATAAAGATGATAGTAGGACAAGAAACAACGGTAACAGAATTAAAAAGATTATACAATATATTTCTAAATAGTAAAGGGTTTATAAGACCTCACTTCTTCTTAGCAGGCAAAAGTGGGAGTGGCAAGACACATACAGTTAAAACATTATGTGAGGACTTAGAGCTTAACTTCTTAGAAATAAACGGAGCACAATTAACTAAGGAGGGAACAAGTGGCAATTCGTTAAGTAAAGCATTATCGCCCTTGAGTAATATGAAAGACCAGCCTAGTGTTGTATTCGTGGATGAGTTTGATAAACTATTTATATCCAGCAACTCGAATGCTTCATCTGCACACGAAACAACATTAGGGGTTCAGAATGAATTCCTAAAGATATTAGAGTCTCCAACTACATCGGTGTTTGGTGACTATGGTAAATATAGAGAAGTTGACATTTCTAAAGTGTTATTCATATTTGCAGGAGCATTTAATAATGAGGAAGACATAACACTGGATAAGCTAAGAAATTATGGAGTTAAAACAGAGTTCTTAGGAAGAGTGGGATTGATTTACAATACAACCCCTTTAACCTTACAAGATTTGTATCAAATACTAGAAGGTTCTATATTATTAAAGGCGTACCTAGAATTATTCCCAAATGTTAAAAAAGAAGAGGTACTGCCTAAGATAAAGTCGTTCTTGAAAGATAACTATGAGAAAAATACATTAGGAGCTAGGCTTATAAATACATTAATACATCAATATTTTATAAAAGGAGGGAAGTTGGGAATTGAGGACGTTAAAGAGGTGTCTTTTCAGAGAAAGATGACTTTATAATAATTACGAGAGGTGATGAGGTGGTAAATAAAAATTTAAAAGGTATGTTCAAACATATTAAATCAATGATAGCTTATTGTGATTACATCGTAGAGGATAGTGATGTTGAATGTCAGAATGAGAAGTATAAATTTATTATGTTGAAGACGTATCTTGACGAGGTAGAAAATCAATTAAAGGAGATGATCCATGATTAATAAGATTGTTGAAAGTGTAAATGATATTATTAGGTACTCTAATGAGCGGTGGTATCTAACAGGCATGTCCAAAGAAGCTCAAAGAGATTATGATAAGTTAAAAATCATGATTGATAATGTTAAAAGGCAAATAATTGTAATGGAAGGGAGGGTTCCCGAAGATGTTAAATGACTATAGTGAGTTTATTGAATGGTGGCTATTGGAGCAAGAGTTAGAATATGTCCCTTATGAGAAGTACTTCCTCTGTCGGTCAATATTCACGGATGACCTTAATCCTAGTGTGGCTTTTTATAGAACTGGGTGGTATCACATATTCAATACTACGGTCAATATGAATGGTAAGGAAAAGAAAAGATTGCACATTAAAAATGTAATGCTTACCTCTGGATATTTTCAAGAGTTTGTGCAATGGCTATTACCATTTTATGGATTAAAGATTACAGAGTTAAATAGGTTTAGAGCATTAAAGCTATCATTATATAAAGAAACTAAAGAGGTCAAGGAATTGAACAGACTATCTAAGAAAATATACATATTCTTGAAAGAAGAGTTTATATCTGTGGATAACTTAATATCGATTAATTACATAAAAAAAGGTAGTATAGTTAGTAATGTAAAGAAGGTCAAGAAGAGAAAAACAAGAAAGACCATGATGCAGTTGATCGAACCTACAGATAAAGAGCTGCATAAAGGAATGGAATACATGGGGTCTAGAAAACTGAAAGTTATTGACAATGTAACCTATCCTTCCACGGTGTCACTAAATAATTTATATAGGATGCCTTGTATAGTTAGTGAGTACCCCGATAAATCTTATAAATTAAGAATGATAACAGAAGAACATAAGTTAAGGTTTTTATCTATGGGTACGAATAGGTCGTTATTTGAGGCTAAGGTCGAGGGTAATGATACTCTTATTTTGTTAGAAGGAGAATTAAATTCAAACACAATATCACAATTAGACCTACCAATAGACGTTATGGGTATGAATAATTGTAATACTATCAATATAAATAATAATATAGATGGTTATACTAAGATAGTTGTATTAGTCGATATTGAGGAGTATGGTGCTAATAAGGGTAAGATTGAGAGTGCGTTTGTAGAGAGATACTTTGGTGAGTTAAAAGTATTACCATTTCTTGATAAGGTAGATAAGAGGAAGAAGGGGTACGATGCTAATGATATGGTAATGGATATAGGATTTGACGGGTTAAAAGATTACTTAGTTGATTACTTGAAGTTGTAAATATAAATAAAAGTTTTACTTGACACAGAAAATTAATTGTGTTATAATGGTTATATCAAATAAAAAAGGGAGAGTGAGTGTATGGGTAATCTTTACAGAAGTGCATTAAAAGTAGGAGAACAAGATTCAAGTAAGGGCGGGTATATGTCTAATATTATATTGTATGGATCTGTCGGCAAATCGAGCCTGTGTGCAGGGTTATCAGAGTATTTAGGAGGTAAAGTATTGGCATTATCGCCATCAAACCACAATTCAGTACTAGAGGAAGAATTTCCCGATTATTTGACTATGGCTATTAGCGATTTGAATCATGCAAATGTAGTGTTAGACGACATCATCGAAGATTTCAACATCATCAATAAGATTAAGAGAGTATTAGTTAGTGGCGACACTAAGAAGTTAAAAATACTACAAAACACTATTAGAGAAGATTTTGATGAATTACACGAATACGCTAAGAATAACGAATACCCTCTAAAAGGAGTAGTAATAGAGGAAGCGTCTATTATGACATCTTGGATAGAAGATTTAGTCAAAGAAGAATTAAACCTTACTGCCGTAGGTGCTGATAAGAAAACTCTAGGATTAGACTGGTCTATATATCAAAAAGAGGTATTAAAGTTCTTCACTAAAGCATTAAGCCTACCAGTTATTACAGTGATATCAGCTGGGGAAATACTACCTAGTGAGAAAAAAGACCTAACTAGAATAGTTCCTGATATTGCATCGGGGTCATCCGCTAGAAAGTTAATAGATAAAGTAAGTGGTTTATTTTATGTTACCAAAGAAAATGGTAGATATAAAGTAGTATTAGATGGAGATAAAAAGATACAGACTAAGGAAAAGTTATTACCTGTATATAGTACTCAAAAGGTAAAGTCTGAAATTGATATCACGAACTCTCCGACTACATTCTGGAAATATGTGTATTCATTGAGAGAGTTAGAAAAACAGAATAGAAAAATAAAACTTGATAAATAATAATAAGTATGTTATAATGTTTATATCAATTAAGGCAAGTGCCTAAAAAATAAAAGGGAGAGTGGAAAGAATGGCAAAGAAGAATAAGGTTATGTACCCAAGTCAGTTTGTAAGATTAGTAGGAGAGATAGTAAGTGCGAAGTATAAGGAAGGAGAAGATAAGAATGGTAAAGGATATTTAAGTTTTAAATTCACTATGAAGGAACATGATAGTGGAGTCAGAGTCTATATCGATAAGTTTGTGTCATTAAAGACAGAGAAAAGTGACAAGGCTTTGGGATTCTACAAGTCGGTTGAGAAGTTCATAGAGAAAGTCAACGAATCAGAAGACCCGATATACGCAAGTATTATGTGTAAGGCAACAGACACAGGAACACAATTTGACTGGCTAACTAACCCAGAGAATGAAGAAGGTAATTCATTTATTAAGGTCGGAGGATTTCCATTTGAAATTACTAAGACAGATGAGGAGCTAGAAGCAACATTGAGTAAAGGGTCAATTATATCAGCTAAGATGATTATAGAAGACTTGAATGACTTAGATTTAAAACTATCAAACGGAAATTATGACTATCCTAAGGAATTATATGTATCATTGCCCGAAGAATATAGTGAGCATTTAGATAACTTTGAATATAGCAAAGGATATGATTTTAAGTTGAAACTATTAAAAGGTAAGAAAGTACAAGTAGAAGAAGGTAAATTTAATTTCAATACGGATGAGAGTGCAACATATGAGCCAGATAGAATAATTGTAGTAGGAGTTAATCAGGTAGATTTAACACCTGAGAGTGAGAAAGGGGATTCAAGTAAGAGCAAAGGTAAGACTAAAAAGGTACCAGTAGATGTATTTTAGATAGGTATAGAGTATATGGGGTGAAAAACCCCTTTTACATTTCACTAGGAGGGTAATATGTATGAGAAGTTAATAATTAAGAATATATTAAATGACAATGATTTATTTCACACCACTAAAGTAGAAAAAGATGATTTCCTTAATCCAATAGAAAGAAATCTATTTGGATTCATAGGTTTGACTATATTAAATATGGGAGCATGTAATACTAAGGATTTGAAAGGCTTTATAGAGAATGCAGAAGTGAGAGAAATGGTTAATTCTACTAAGCAGTTTAAGCCTAATATACAAGAGTTAATGGGGTTTATTAATGGTGAGGAAACAAGGGTGACTTATAAACAAGCCGAGACTAGAATTAAAGAGGAAAGTAAAAAGAGGAAGTTAGAAGATATAATTACTTCTCTTACAGAAGATATGGAAACAGGCAAGAAGAGCACAAGTGAAATGCTAAGAAAGTCAGCGTTTGAGCTAAGTAGTCTGAATCATAATACAGATGAGGATACCGAGTTTTTAAGTGCAGGAGAATTAGTGGATAGGGAGATAGCTTATCAGGACTCTAAAGAGGTAGTATCTTACTATAAAACAGGCATCAACGTAATTGATGATATAGCTGGAGGTGTTGGAAAACCTAGTTTAGTGTGTCCTATAGCACTTCCAAAATCTGGAAAAGCAACCACGTATTCCACTATCTTATATACTCCTACAGGCAGTAAAACTATGGGGGAGATTCAAGTAGGGGGTTATGTGTTTGATGAACAAGGCAAGAGCAATAAGGTTATAGCTACCCATGAGCAGGGAATTACAGAAGTTTACAGGGTTAATTTTAATGATGGAAATTATGTAGACTGTAATCAAGAACACTTGTGGAAGGTTCAAACATCTCATCATAGAAGAACAGAGAATAAAAATCACATATGGAGCATTAAGAGTGTTGTCAATCTAATTGACGAAGGCTTGTATAGCAGAGGGATTAAGAGTGCTCCTAAATTTTATATACCCTTCACCGATCCTGTGGAATTTGAAAATAGAGAGGTTACCATACATCCTTACTTAATGGGTTGTATGCTTGGGGATGGTCATATATTTAGAAGTCCAACAATAACTAACGGAGAAAAAGATGTCGTGGATAAAATGATAAATCTGACTGAGGACTACTCGAGCACTCGATACAAGGAAAAATACCATAGCTATATAGTAAGGTTTAAAGTAGATTTATTTAAGAAGTTGGAGAAGTATAATTTAGGAGAGGTTAAAGGTTTAAATAAATTTATCCCAGAAGATTATCTTTATAACTCGATAGAAAATAGATTAGAAATTCTTAGAGGTTTATTTGATACTGATGGTTGTGTTGAGAAAGGTAATGCCTTAGTATACTACTCTATATCTAAGAATTTAGCTGATGGAGTTAAATTTCTAGTAGAGAGCTTAGGGGGTGTTGCTAGAATTACTACTAAGAAGAACCCATTTTATAAAGATAAAGAGGGTAATAAGATTATTTGTAATGATTGTTATAGAGTCACTATTCAAATAAGCAATGATATCGAAATATTTAGTTCTAAAAAACATAGAAGTAGATTTAACGGTAGAAAGAAACCTCTGTCGAGAAATATTGTTAGTATAGAGAAAAGAGAAAATGAATTAACTAAATGTATTACAGTTGAAAACGAGAGCCATTTATACCTAACTAATAACTTTATAGTAACTCATAATTCAAGTCAATTATATGATATAGGATTGAAGAGGTTAATAGAAGGCAGAACAGTTGTATTTGCTACAATAGAGATAAATAGTGAAGAGGCTTTTAGAAAGATTATAGCATCTTATACAAGGGTGTTATATCATAGTTATGTTCAGAAAAACCTAGAGGAAGATTTAAACGCTTATGTCCGTAGAAAAACACTAGAGTTCAAAGAAACATTTAAAGATAGGTTCTTTATGTTGTATAAGAAAACAGGATTAACTTGTGACATAATAGGAACTTTTGTAAGCACTTTATCTAAAGTAAACATTAAAGTCGATGACATTCTTATAGATTATTTGGGGTTATTAACCTCTAATTTCCCCGGTAAGACAGATGACACAGCGAAGTATGCTAGTTTACCTAGAGAATTAAGAATATTATCACAGATAACAAACACAATGATAGTAGCACCTCATCAACTCTCTACCAAGATGGATAATGTTGATATTTGCGATATAACTATGGACTCGATTTGGTATGCCAAGACTATCAGTCATGAAGCTACATTTGTGTATATATTGAAATACATAAAAGACGAAACGAAGATGACCAATGGTACCTTAGAAATGAAAGCATTGTTATCAAGAATAGGATTAAATTCTGATATTTATGAGTATCAAGATTTTGATTTCAATAAGATATATTTAGGGGAAGATACGGTTAAGGGCAAAACAGACACATCGAGATATTAATAAGGAGCACTGAAACAGTAACGATTTTGTTATAAAAGATTGTAAAAACATATACAAATGTACTAAGAATATTTGTATATTATTACTTGAGGTGTTTTCAAGTCAGAGCGAGAGTTAGATAGGAATATTGAAGCTTGATGAGCTACGATGCATAGGACGGTAAAGATACACCTTTAAGTTTGTTCAGCTTAAAGCTCTGCAAATGCTAATCAAGAAACATCTCCACTTAGAGGAGATGATAACAGAGAAACATATACCCGCTATGTGTCATTGACAAGAACAATAATAAACCTGAAAGGAGATTGGTTAGAAATGACGAGTTTTACCCTTTATCGTCAATAAAATAAAAAAAGAGAGTGGAAGCGAAAGCTCCGATAAAATAAAATAAAAATATCGGAGGGAATTTATGGGAAAATGGAGTCAAGAAGAAGTTGCGTTACTCGAAGAAAAATATAAGACACTTACTATGTCCGAATTAGAGACTATACTAAAAAGAACTAAAATTGGTATTCGAAGAAAAGCCAACAAATTAGGACTATTCAAAGTGAGAAGTTTTATGGTGAAATGTAGTAATTGTGAAAAAATAATTAAAATTAATAAAAATACACTTGAAAGAAATAATAATAATTTTTGTTCAAGAAAGTGCCAAGGAGAGTGGCACAGTTTGAATATGGTCGGAGAGAAGGCTTCTAATTATAAAAATGCTCTCATAGATAAAAAATGTCTGATATGTGGTAAAGAATTTAAAACATACCACAAAACACATGCATATTGTTCCGTGGAGTGTAAGTCAAAACCAGAAATGAACAGAAAAGTCTTGGTTTGTAATGTTTGTGGAAAAGAATTTAAAAGGACTATCAGTGAAATATATTGGGGCAATCAAAGAGGGAATGAAAATATATTTTGCTCAAAAAAATGTAAAAACAAGTATCACGTCGGAGAGAATCATCCTTGTTATATTAAAGATAGGACACAGATAAAAGATAAAAACAAATCTATCAGAGGGTCGAAAAAGATGCGTGACTGGAGAAAGTTAATTTATAAAAGAGATAATTACACTTGTCAATTATGTGGCAACAGAAGTGGTAAGAATAATCCCGTGATATTAAACGCACATCATATTAAAAGATTTATAGATAATGAAGATTTAAGATTTGATGTTAATAATGGGATAACTTTGTGTGAATGTTGTCATAAATTAACCTATGGTAAAGAGAGGGATTATGAAGAAAAATTTAATAATACCGTAAAACTCATGCAGAAAGGAGATGGATTATGCTGAAAACTTATATAGTAAAATCAATGGTAGAAATATAAGATTCGATTATTCACAAAGAGCAATGCAAGGAAAGACATATTTGAGAGGATGTTTATCTGATTTTTATCCAATAGAATTAACATATGGAAGTGACACAGCAAACAAGAGAATAGATTGGAATATAGACAAGACGCACGCAAATGATGCAGTAGTTATAACAAGCCTAAGAGTATCCCAAGAAGACTGTGATATTAAAGATTGGTATATAAAACCTTTGAGAAGTAAAACTAAAAGCAATAGAAATTTAAACGGGTTCGAAATGAGAGATATTATTAAGTATACAAAAAGAAATGGTGATTATTACATTGGGTACGTAACATCAATAGATTTAAAAAAGAAATCTGTAAACTTTAATGATGGTAAAGAGAATTTCAAGAGGTATGGAATAAGAGGATGTAAATTAATACAAAGAAATAAATATATAAATTTTTTATGAATTTATAAGATTTTACAATTAAATTGAAGGAGGAGCTAATGGAAATACTAGTACAATATACAGATAAAAGTATGGATAAACTTGAAAGGGTAGGGGGTAGTTATAATTCAGCATATATAGACTTATACCTAAAAGAAGATGTGGTAATAAGTGCAGGTGAATTTGTGTTAGCAGAAACCAATGTAGCTATATCATTACCCGAAGGATATGAAGCTATATTAGTAGCTAGGTCATCTTTATTTAAGAAGTTCGGAGTCATACTAACACACGGCTATGGAGTGATAGATGAGGCTTATAAAGGTAAGGGGGATATATGGAAAATACCTTTACATCGACTATATCAACCAAAAGATATGGCACAAATAATACAGGCTGCCGTAAAAGAAATAGCCAAAGTATCTGCACCTGCTTTATACAATAATAACAAATTAGGAACTGCTGTGATTAAAGAAGTTGACGACAAAATAACTATACCAAGAGGAACAAGAATAGCACAGTTCAGAGTAGTTAAATCTATGGAGGAAGTTACAATAACTACCGTTGAAGACCTAGAGGAAGTTAATCGTGGTGGATTCGGTACAACAGATAAGGGAGTGATTGAAGATGGGACTTTATGATATATCAGAAGCATTAGCAATGACTGTTGACCTTATCGAAAATGGTGAGGTTACAGAAGAGGAAATGCAAGATACGAAAGATGCTCTAAATAAAGAATTAATGAAAAGTACAGGGACGTTTATTAAGTATAACACATCTAATAATAGTGATATAATAAGCGTGGATGCTGAAATAGAAAGATTGCAACTATGGAAGAAAAAGCTACAGGCTCGAAAAGAGTATTATAAGGGTATAGTATTGAATTTCATGGAGGATAATAAAATAAAGAGACTAACGAGTGCACTAGGAGATATAAGCTTAGGAAGTGCTGAAAGTGTGAGCGTTCCAGATGTCACTAAGGTCGATGATAAGTGGTTCGATACTAAAATAACTAAGACCATATCTAAGGTAAGAATAAAGAAAGCAATTAAAAGTGGGGAGAGGGTCAATGGTGCTTTAGTTATTAAAAAATCTAATGTAAGGGGGCTGAAATGATAATATCTAATAACTTTAGTTATAAAGAATGCTTTAAAGAAGAACCTAAGAGTACTCAAGTTGTATTGAATATGGCTCATTTAGTAAATACCGTACTTCAACCTATTAGAGACATATACGGAGTAGTTACAGTGACTTCGGCATACAGGTCGCCAAGCTACAATGCTAAAATAGGTGGAGCTAGAGGTAGTCAACATTGTGATGGTGAGGCTGTCGATATAATCGTAAAGGATACTGACTTACAAGTTGTATTTGAGTATATAGTAGAAAACTTGCCTTACGACCAGATTATCTATAGTGAAGATATTAATAGTGGTGCAAAGTGGATTCACGTATCGTCTAAGATAGGTAAAGGTAGTAATAGAACTATCCCACTAGTAGAGAAAGTAATAAGTGGCAAGAAAGTATTCAGTAGATATGAATATTAAGATAAGAGACATACACCAGCTAGACGGTATAGAGGTCACTAGAAATGGTGCTAGATATGCGGTAAGTACCTTTAAGTGTTATGTTAATGTTAGTAGATATAGGGATGTGGATAGAGCAGAGTATCAGATTTACTTCAATACTGATATAGAGCATAACAAAGAACAGCTAGAGTTACTAGGAAGTATGTTACAAATAGGCTTAACCTCGGAAGATGTTAAATACTTTGAGTTATAAAAGGAGGGTTAAATGAGAGAATTAAATATAGGTAGTAAGAACTACACGATAGTAAACGCAATAGATGAGAAAGGTATAGGGAATGCAAATCATGAATACTCAATAGTGGAGGCTAATATTGAAATTCCTGAAGTGTATGTGAAAGTTAAGTTTCAAAACGGAGCGATAAAAGAGAGCGGAGTTAATGGGTGTCAGAACGAAGATTTGATAGCAATAGTAATTGATAGACTTAAAGGTTTTCAAAGTGGAGATTTTTCTTGTGTCGATAATGAAATGGCGTTAATTAAACTTGAAGAGAGTTTAATGTGTCTGAGAAAAAGAACTCAAGATAGAGTTAATAGAGGAGTAGAATGTCTAAGTGTCAAATAAATATAAAAAACTAAAAGGAGAGTCACTAATGAAGAATTATCAAGTAAAAGTAACAGAAGAATGGGTAAAAGGATACAACACAGTGTTGGATTTATTACTTAAGCAAGAGGGGTTAAATGGAGTTAAACTTTTTGATAAGATGAGAAATATAAATTTTGTTGAAATACCAGAGGAGGATACTGAACAAACTGTAACAGATAGCACTAATGAAGAATAATATAATTCAACAGTCAGTCGCTATCATTGCCTATTACGTAGGTAGTGTTAGTGGCAGCACTGACCAATATAAGAACTGGATGAAAGCAAGGAATATAATTATAGCAACAGTCAACGATCCTTCTATAATGGGAGATATTGATTTGTTCAAGAATGGAGTTAAGGATTTAGATATGCCATACACACAAGCAGTAGAACTGTATTATAATAAGGAAGTCAGGAGTATTTTAGTATTCTTCTTCGTAGGGACATATGAAGGATTGCAGATAAGACATGGATTTATGAATTAATTAATTTAAAAAAATAGGAGGATATTTACTATGAATGTAGAATTAACTAACAAGAATAGAATACAGATGGATATAGTCGATACAATAAAAGCAGGTAGGACTTGTTATGATAGTGAGTGTACTAGTCATGGGTTAGGTATAAGTGCTAAAGATAGAAAGTTTTTAGAAGGTATAGTTAAATGTGGTCATCTAAGTGTGCTAGAACATATACCTTTAAGGTTTAATGTTATGGGAATATCTCGGACTGTCTTACAGGAACTTTCTCGCCACAGAATGGCGAGTTATAGCGTTAAGTCAACTCGATATACATTAAAGAAGATGTTGAAAGAATACAACAATATCTCTATTAAAAGTACATTAAACGTAGATGCACTTATAGATAAATATTTCTATAGACATTTCACTAAGAATGAAAAGTTATTATTTATTACCAGAACACAGATAAGACACCTATTGGATTCTTTATCGAAAGAAGATATGATAGCATTATCTAATGATGAGTTGAAGTACTCGATGCCGGAGTCATTAAAAACAGAGTATTATACAACTATTAATTTTAGAAGTTTCTTGAATTTCTATGAGTTAAGAAGTAGTCCTAGAGCATTGGAGGAAATTAGAATATTAGCAGACATTATGTACAATGAACTACCTGAACTACTAAGAGGCTTGGTAGACACATATATGGAGAAGAAGGGTTGTGAGTAATTTGCAAAAGAAAAAAGAAGAGTAAAATAATATTAATATGTTCAATGATGTTATTCAATATACCAGTTATATTTCCAAAGTACCTAATATATACAACACAATATAAGGTTTACAAATACATCAACTAAGGGAGGTTTATATGTTAAAATTAAAAAGTATAGTTACGGATAATTATGATGAGTTAATGGAATTCATCGGAGAGCATATAGACATATCAAGTGTAGATACAGAGAAGTTTGATTCACTATACTTAACAGGTGGAGGGTATATAATTAATCATTCATTATGTAAAATATGGATTCAGGGTTATATGAGAAAGAGTGGAAATACGCTCACTAATAGTAAGTGGTGTGTTACTCAAGAAGTAAAATATAAGCTTTTGAGGGGGAATAATGTATAAGAAAATATTTCGATATACTAATGTTAAAACCAATGATGAGTTCTATTATAGAAAGAATAGTAATGCTATGGAGGTGCTAGGATTAACAGGGCACCTTATATCTAAGAAAAATAAAGATGGTGTATACAGGCAAGGTGACTGGATTAGAGAGAAAATAACAGATAGAGCTGTTATAGATAGCGTTAATATATTAGATGTAGGTGAGGTTGTAACTGATAAGGAATTACCTATCATGGAAGATGAGGGTGAGTATAAGAAGTTAGCTGAGGAGTATATTAAAGAGAAGGCTAAGGTTCAATATCTTAGGGATAAGTTAAGGATTGAGAGGAGGGATAATAGGCTAGAGGATAGATTGAACAACGCAAATAATGCCTTGATAAGGAACATATCTAAGGGGATTAATGAATATGATTATACCCCACAAGTAACCTTAAACGACACTGCTGTGGGGGAGAAATATGGTGTTATTCAATTATCAGACGCTCACTTTAATGAGATAGTGGACTTTAAAGAGAATATATATAACTTTGAAGTAGCAGAGAGAAGACTTAATGATTTGTTTGATGAAGCTATAAGGAAGTTTAAGTTAGAGGATATAACAGATGTCACATTATTGTTCACGGGGGATATGTTCAATTTAGATCACATTATAGATAAGTTACTAACAAATGAAGTCACTAGAGCAGAAGCGTTAGAGAAGGGGTTTGTGATAATATCTAAGTTAATAGAGAGATTACTAAACGCAGGCTACACGGTCAATATAGCCAGTGTGTTAGGAAATGAGTCTAGGATAAATGGTCATGAAAGGTTGTCAGGAATAGACAGCTTGGCGCTTGATAACTTTGACTTCTTGCTAATTCTATTATTGAAGACTAGGTTTAACAATGCAGTTAATTTCATTAATGATGGTAGCGACCTTGAGTGTATGGTTAAGATAGGGAACTTTAACCTTATATTGGCTCATGGTAATAACTTAAAGCACTCACAGTTAGATACACAGATTCAAAACCTTAAGTTAAGGTGGTATAAGATTACAGATATATATGCAGACTACGTATTATTTGGACATATGCACAGTAGTCTAATTACTAATATGTACGCAAGGTCAGCCAGTTTAGTAGGTGGAAACGGGTACAGCAAGAACACCTTGAATATAGTAAACTCTTTTGCATCTCAAAATATACTAATCGTAGGTGATAGAATAGAGTGTACTAGTGTAATACTTAAGTAGAAATGACAGAATGAAATTAATTTAAAATAATGCTTGACAATAATTATAATATATGATAAGATAAGGTACAAGGTCAATAAAAAGGCTTTGTATCTATTTTATATTTAAAAGGAGGAGTAATGGAAGAATTTAATGAACGATTAATACTTTATCTGCAAGACAATGATTTGAGGTATGGGCAAGCAGTTGTAAATGCAATACGAGATACACACATAGAAATATACGAAGAGTTGATACTTAGCGATAATGACTGTTTCTATAGTGATTATAAAGTTATTGATACTATGGACTACATAAGAAAGGCTCTTAGTAAGAAGGGGTTACATAATGATAAAACTACTTAAATATCTAACAAGATGGCAACTTAGCACACCTATATTAATCCCTATAATGTTGTTATTTAAGGATAATGTTATACTGGGAACTATAAGGGCTAATTTAGTTGGTGGATTGGTGTTTTACAAGGTAGATAAACTAATATTTAATAAAAAGGAGTGAGGATGCCGTATAATAAAAGTATATTAGAATTAATGATTTTCCAAATAGGAACCGAACATCTAGATGATAATGAGATGATTGCCTTGGAGGAATACAGCTTAAGTAAATTAAAAATAGAGGAGGAGGGTGTAGATGATGAAATGTTGTTACGATAGCAATAAGAGATGTATAGGTAACACAGAGTGCAGTATGAGGTGTTTTAAAAATAACACAGAGGAGGTTGAGAAATGAAACATATAATGTTTAGAGATGAATTTTCATTTGAATCATTTGATGATTTACTAGAAAGTATCAACGAAACCGAGGATGATATATTGTTATACTTAGTAAGTGGTGGTGGTTGTGCTGTAACTGGCAACCTTATTACGAATCTAATAAATACAGAAGATAGGATAAAAAAAGTCATATTTATGTGGGAGTGTAGTAGTAGTGCTTTTAGAGTCCTTATGAATTGTGACAAACCTAAGGAGTTAATGTCGGTATACTCTGTACTACACTTAGGAACTAAAACTACTGATACTAGGAGCTTATTAAAGAATGGTAATCATCAAAAGTTTTTTATGAGTGATATAGGTAAATTCAATAAGGATTATATAGAGTGGTTGAAGCATATAGGAGTAAGTAAGAAAATTAGAAAGAAAATAAAACAAGGTAAGGACATATATTTAACCCAAGAACAGATAGAGGAGTTAATTGGGATTAAGGCAACCAAAGATTATATGAGTATAGGTAGTGGCACAGATGTTACTACTATTGCACCACAAGGTATAGAAACTCTAAGGAGGAAATAGATGACAATAATAATTAATAGTAAATTAAAAATCAAAAGGTTAGACGAGTTTAACGTAACATATCAGACATTAAAAAGCGTTAATACTAAGGATGGAAATAAGGTTGAAAAGTGGGTAGATAATGGATTCTTTAATACTCCAGAAATGGCTATAAAGAAGGCGTTGCAATCGGAGATTAAGAGAAGGACTACTAAGGATTTTAAGTCAATAGAAGAGTATATTAAGTATGAGAACGCTGTGTTGACTAAGTTAGTAGAGGAGTTAATGAAGTGAATTTAAAAGATTACATTAAAGATGCTTTAGACAATGACCCAGAACTTAAAATAGAATATGATTTATTAGAAGGTAAGTATGAAGAAATAAGGAAAGATATTGAGAATAAAATAAAGGAGGAAATAGATGACAATCTTTAAAATGCACAAACTAGTAGAGGTTATTGCGTATATCGTGTATGAATACGGGCATAACAATGACAGAGATACTAACTGGTTAATTGGAAAATACATAGTAATGATGGGAGTAAGCACACCTTATGTATTGAAAAGTCCTGATGCTTTATTGGAAAGTCTAAAGGAAGTTGAGTTTATTAAAGACAACTTAGGAGCTTTTACAAAAGAGTCAGTAGGTAAGATGAGATACCATATAATGACAATGATGGGTGAGGAGGGAGTTGCTATTGATTAATAATAATGAAAGAGTTCCTTATATATCAGGAGTATTATGCTTAAATTGTAACACCATAGTATATTCAAGAAGTCAACACGATTTTATATCATGTAAATGTGGTGAAGTAAGTCAAGACGATAAGGGATATAGAACAATATTTACTAGTGTAGATACGATGATTCCTGTAGAAATTGATAGAGATGCTTTATTAGACTTTATACTATTTTATGATTATAATTATGGCAATAGGAAAGTACCTAAAGAGTTTAAGAATGGGTGGCACGGTAATCTAACTATAAGGAAAGGTAGTAATATGAAGTTTTATAATAAGTTATTGGATAAGGATTCAGCAGAGGTAGTTAATCAAATTATAGTTAAATTAAATAAAGATTGACATATAAATTTAAAAGTGTTATAATTATTATATCAAATAAATTAGGAGGTTACGATGGAAGAAATTAAAAGAATGACTAGGATATTAGAATACACAGGGGACGAGAAATGGATAATGAGTACTTTGAATGTAAGTGAGATTCCTGCAATAGGAACAAAAGCATTTGGTCATAATACTATAAGCTCTGGGATAATAGGACTCGTACCAACAGACATTATAGATAAAGATGTTAGTAGTGTCAAGAGAGCGGTAGCATTAGTGAAAAGATTGATAGATAAGACTGACAACTCTAATCATAAGAAAGATTTGTATGATATATTAGATGTATTTCAACTATAAGGAGGTAGTGGAGATGGCGTTTAAATTAAAAAAGAAACTAAGAGTCAGGTTGAATAAAATGAAAGTAGGAGACACAATAGAAACTGAAAAGTATAGGATTGAATGTAGGAGTGACACAAGAAAAGGGTGCAGTAGTTGTTGCTTCGATAATACAGATGATAATTGCTCGAATATACACTGTAGTTTTGAAGATACTAAGGATAAGGAGGGGCATACATTCATCATCACTAAGAAAGATATAGAAATTAGTACACTCACAGAAGAGCAGATACAAGCTAAATTTCTATGGATAAGAAAGTATATATCAACTAATAGTGTTTGGGGTATTAATTGGAAAGACTCTAAACAAAAGAAATATAGAATAATATATGATTATGATTCTAAGTGTTGGGACTACGAGGTTGATTATGAGCTTAGAGCTGATTCAGTATATATGGATATTAATATGGCAGAGTTATTATTAGCTAGGCTTAATAATTGGGAGGATTAAATATGGAGGATAACTTAAAAGTAATAAGTCATAGATGTGACGGTAGTTTAAAAGAAGAGATGTCAATAAGGTACTGCGTTGAGTTTAGAGGTAACGAGTCTAATTGGTGGTTGTTACAATCTGCATACATAGAGTCTTGGAACGGAATGAGACTTAATTTTATCACTAAAATAAAGCACTGTCCTTATTGTGGAATAAGTTTAAAGGGGGTACGAAATGGCTAATAAGATAGTTAAAATAAATTGCCAGATTTGCAGTGATGAGATTTTAAATAAAAACAGGCATTCGAGATATTCCCCGAGAGGTATATATTACTACAATCTATGTTCTACTTGTGTAAATATAATTGATGAGTCATTTAAAGAATTAATCGATAAGCTTAAAAGGGGATGTAAATGAAATTAATTAAAATGTACGAGTACGCTAAAGGAGTATTAAAACATAGAGTACAGCCTCTATTCAGAGGTAATAAGAAAAGAAGAGGTGTGTTTGTTATAGTAACTAACGAGAAGAATGTTATCCATAGAAAAACAGGTAATATTTATTCACAGATAGGAGTTGTAATTAATGCAACTAATTCTAATGATGGAGAAAGTATGATGCTTTACTGTAAGGACAATGTTTTTTATGTAAGAAAAGTAGAAGAATATAATGAGAAATTTGTAACTAATGTAACAAATAAGTTGACAATATAACAGATTTGTGTTATATTGTAGAAAGGGTTAAAGGGAGTATACGATGATTATAGGATATGATAAAAATAAATTACCATTACGATTAGGGGATACGGTTAGTGTATTTATGGATGGAGGATTAGGAGGCTGCTATTTACAAGAGGGTGTTATATCCTACAATATGAGAAGTTATAGTTATGAAATAAAAAGTAAAGGCACTTGTGTGGATATGTGCTATCCAAGTGTCATTAGTATAACAAAGATAGCTAGCAAGGTTTCTGATGGAAGTTTTAATTTTGGAGAGGATGTGTTTGGAGACTAATTGGTTAGAATAGGTAAATGAATTAAAGAAACAAAACCCAACAGCACAAACTATATTTCATAAGGATTTATCAGGTTGGGATGAGAGTAATTCAATATATATACACCATTACCAACTTACAAACAGTTTAAAGAAATAATGCTAATAGTAACAGAGCAAGAGGTATCGATAGAGACTTGGAATATCCACAAAGAAGATACTGTAATATTAATAACATTAGAAACAATGGAGGTAACATTAAAGTCATTAGATGATATGGAGCAGTCTTATTTATGCTTGACATCAGAAGAATTGCTAGATGAAATATTCTAAAGGGGGATTTATGAAGCCAAAGAATAAGTTAGTAGAGAGATTAAATAAGATGGTAGTAGGCGATGTCATTAAGACTAAGAAGTATAAGATAACCTGTAAAGACAGTGTGGCTTGTGCTGGGTGTTGTTTTAAGAAGACTCTGTGTAGAGATATTGACACTTACATATTGTGTTCATTTTCAAATACAGCTGATGGAGAATCGCATTTATTCATAAGAGAGAAAATATTAGAGAAGGATAATTTAACTAAGTTGCTAGATGTAATAGAAGAAACGATATCTAATAGTCCTGCTTTAGTTGATTTTCAAACAGGAATTACTCTAGGTGTTATGGAGATACACTTAGGAGGGATAGACGATATTAGTGCTAAAAGGTGTAAGGATTTGCAGAATAGAATATTAGGCATGGTGAAATAGATGAAATTGGCGAGGAGGATTTATGGATAAGCGAGAGAGTGAGTCTTTATTGGAATTTGTAGAAAGAGTAACTGGAAATAAACTGATAGAGAT